>ULPN01012015.1_pt1 | contig 92172 bp, 103 predicted proteins | sample 1953641 | NCBI WGS metagenome assembly ULPN01 (sample SAMEA4835633, study PRJEB28245) | human gut metagenome | biome: gut microbiome; material: fecal sample | place: Denmark | collected 2008
CGCTTTCAAATCTAACTTTTTGGGGTCACCACATTCGGCTTATCTGCGGTTAAATTATTTTTAATCATCATCATACTCGTTATCGGGAGTGATGTTTATCATTTGAGATTCGTTTGAAATTTTCTTTGCATAGTGACCAATTGTAGCGATAAGTGTAAGTCCAGAAATGCCCTCATATACAAGAGCGATGCCTAAAATAATCATAATTATATCCGCAAAGAAACCGGGGAAGATAATTGTTGTAATCGCAAAAATTATAATAAGTGCGGAAACCACAAAACTTATCCACCAATATTTTACTCCGAGCGACTTTAACTGAAACGACCTTTTAATATCAATGGTACTGTCAACGATAATCAAAATACCGATTATTGCGAATATCATTCCTAAAATCGACTGCGGAGAAATCAAGAAGAAAACTCCGAATGCGGTAGCCGCAATGCCGACAATCATTTCAAAGCCGAAAGACGCTTGTTTTGAAGTGAAATATGTTATGAGATTAAACAGTCCGTAAACCGTTAACGCACCGCCGAGCGTATAGCAAAGCGCTATGCTTACCTTGTCGGGATAAAAAATCATAACAAAGCCGAGTACGATATAGGCAAGAGCAGAGATAATGGCGGTAGAAATTGCCTTGCCGTGTTTTTTATTTTTGCTTTTGCTCATTAATCAATCACCTCATCAGTCAATGCGCTTGTCGCAGTAGTCGCACATCTGCATACCGAGTTTTAAGTATGAACGATTCGGCAGGTATTCTTCCCGTGCGGTAATGCATCTCGGATTTGTACAGCGTTTGTCTATAACAGAGATTTCTCTGTCCTTAAGCATAAAGTCGTCATCCTGTAAAAGCAGGAGAATAAGTGCCATTCTGCCGTACATACCGTAGAGTGCCTGCTTAAAGTACAGGGCACGGGGGTCGTCGTCTATGTCAACCGTGATTTCGTTTACTCTTGGCAGCGGATGAAGAATGATCATATCTTCCTTGGCTTTTGCAAGTTTCTCTTTGTCAAGAACAAATACATACTTCTGCTTTTCGTATTCCTCTTTGCTTGCAAAGCGTTCCTGCTGTATTCTTGTCATATAAAGTACATCAAGGTCGGAAATAGAACTTGCAAGGTCATTTGAAAATTCATATTTACAGTTGTTCTTTTCAAGAATATCAATAATGTAAAGCGGTACTTGTAATTCTTTTGTGGAAATAAGCACAAATGAATTGTTATCGTACTGCGAAAGTGCCTTTATGAGTGAATGTACGGTTCTGCCGTTTAATAGGTCGCCGCAGATACCGATTTTTAGGTTATCAAGTCTGCCTTTTTCGCAGCTTAAAGTAACTATATCGGCAAGAGTTTGTGTAGGGTGAAGATGTCCGCCGTCGCCGCAGTTGATAAACGGAACGCCTGCATACATAGACGCAGCCATTGCAGAACCCTCTACAGGGTGGCGCATTGCGATAATGTCGGCATAGCCGCCTACAATTGTCATGGTATCTTTAAGACTTTCACCTTTGGCAACAGAAGAATTGAGCGGATTGTCAAAACCGATTGTTCTGCCGCCGAGTTTAAGCATTGCAGTCTGAAAAGACATTTGAGTTCTTGTGCTCGGCTCGTAGAAAAGCGTGGCAAGAATTTTGCCGTCGCAGGCGTGTCTGTAATCAGCAGGATTTTCCATAATTTTTTTAGCTTTTTTAATCAGCATATCAAGCTGTTTTTTCGACATTGCGTCAAGGTCAATAAGATTTTTATTAGCCATTAAAAACACTACCTTTATAATTTTTTTCTATTTTATCAAAAATATACAAGGTTTTAATATCAATAAAGAAAAATAACATTTAAATTTACATTTACCGACAACCGTATATTACATATTTTGTTAAGATTACATTACATTTGCCGAATAAACTTATTTTTTATACTTTTTATTCAAAAATATTCTTTTGACTTTTGCAAAATTATGTATTATAATAAGATGAAATATACAACAAATAGACAAAATTTTACTGTTACACAGAGGGTATTGATTTTGAATTACGATTATACTTTGACCGATACTTTAAAAATGGCAGTCGGCAGTCAGACAGTTTTGCGAAAAGGAAAACCAGAGAGAAAATGTGCGGTATTGCAAAGATTTTTTAATCCTATGCTGATTTTTTCTTTGCTGATTTCGGTTTATGTTTTGATTGCGTATATAAACGGCGATGCACCTCTTACGCCTAAAGCACCGATGTTTCTCGGAGAACCTGCCGATGAATTTAAATACGCATTCAGATTTTACCTGTTTATCTTTTTGAATATACTGCCGGAAATTTTGTATGTAATCGGTTTTGCCTTTTCCGTGAGGCAGTATAAAAATGCCGAGTATGCAATAACCGACTGCGGAGTGTTTCTTACAAAAGGCTTGTTTTCAAAAAAGCTGTATTATAAGCCGTACAGAGAGATTTACGATATTCAGATTAGGAAAGAAATTTCTGACAGCTTGTGCAAGACGGGTACCGTGACTTTAAGTTTTGAGTTTCCCGAACAGAAAATAGGAAGTCTGACGCCCGTAAATATGGCTCCGCTTAAAATAAAAAATATTTCAGATTATATGGAAGTCTATAAATTGTTACAGGAAAATGTGAGGAGAACAAATTATGTATGATGATTACAAGGTAAGCGACGACTTAAAAAGTATGATGAATAACGAACGAATTGTGTGGTCGGGCAGACCTAAGAAGTCGTGCTTTGTGCTTGAGTGTATTTTTAACCCAATGCTTATTTTTGCGGGAATATGGTTTCTTTTTGATTTTGTATTTATAGCAGGTTCGCTTTCGGCGGATTATTCGGGCGGAAACGACGCAATGTTTCCTTTTATTATCGGCTTTTTTATCTTACATATGATGCCTGTATGGATATATCTCGGCGGTGTTATTTTTTCTTTCAGAAAGCTGAAAAATACGGAATATGCCATTACCGATAAAGGCATTTACAGTACAAACGGCTGTTTTTCCAAACAGTATAATTTTAAGCCTTTTACAGACCTTTCGCATGTGTATATTCACAGAGGTATTTTTGACCAGTGGCTAGGAGTAGGTGATGTTATATCCGAATGTCATCATTATGCCGCTGTTCGTTCGAATAGCAGACATTCTGATAATTTTACTATTTCCGATATTCCCGATTATGTTGAAGTTTGCAATATTATAAAAAAGTATCAGACAGATATTTATGCCGATACACAATTCCCAAACGATTACAGACCGCAGTCTAACCACGGTTACAACACAAATTATTATCCGAACGGCGGAGTAAATCCAAATAATTTTTACGGACAGAACAGCAATCCGAACGCTTACTACAATAACCAGCGCAACGCATATTATAATCAAAACAAAAACCAAAATTATAACGGAAATTACAATGCAAATCCTCAAAACTTCAATTCCGATTACAGCAGTAATCCCGGCTTTACAGGTGAAAACTGCGATACACACGACGGTTATGAAGTGAATGCAGGCAGTAATAATTACGACAGTTGGGATAATCCCAAGGCTAAAAAAGAGAAAGACAGTTGGGATAAGCAGTAATAATTTGTCGGATTTTTTATAAATTTGTTTTGACATTTCATTAATTTGGTACTATAATAAAGAAAACAATACAAAACGGGAGCCGAGCGGCTGAGAGGAAATGAATTGACATTTCGACCGTAAACCTGATTTGGATAATGCCAACGGAGGGACTTTGCAGCGTAAGTTTGTTATAGGCTTACGGTAAATATTTTACATACAAAGTGCGTCGGTTCGGCGCACTTTATTTTTTGCTTTTCGGAGGTGAAGTTATGATAAGAATAAACGGAGTTGATATTGATAAAATTGAAATTTCACTTATGCAGTACCTTGAAGAAAATTCAATTTCACCGCAGAGAATTGCGGTTGAGCTTAACGAGGAAATTCTGCCGAAGGCAAATTACGCCGCTACTGTTCTCAAAGACGGAGATGTAGTAGAAATCGTAAATTTTGTCGGCGGCGGTTGTTGAGTTTTTCCGCATTAAATTATAAAGGAGATAATAATAATGGAAAATGATAAGCTGATTTTAGGCGGACACGAATTTAATTCCCGATTTATTCTCGGTTCGGGTAAGTATTCGCTTGACCTTATAAAAGCGGCAGTTGAAAATGCAGGTGCAGAGATTATTACTCTTGCACTAAGACGAGCTGTAACAGGCAAGGTTGCAAATATTCTTGACTATATTCCGAAGAATGTTACTCTTTTGCCCAATACCTCGGGTGCAAGAAATGCCGATGAGGCTGTAAGAATTGCAAGACTTGCAAGAGAGGCAGGCTGCGGCGACTTTATTAAAATTGAGGTAATCAGAGATTCAAAGTACCTTTTGCCCGACAATTACGAAACAATAAAGGCAACCGAGGCACTTGCCAAAGAGGGCTTTATCGTACTTCCGTATATGTATCCGGACCTTAATGTGGCAAGAAGTTTAAGAGATGCGGGTGCTGCCGCAATTATGCCGCTCGGCTCTCCGATAGGTTCAAACAAGGGAATAGCAACAAAGGAATTTATTAAAATCATCATCAACGAAATAGACTTGCCTGTTATTGTTGACGCAGGTATCGGCAGACCGTCGCAGGCTTGCGAGGCTATGGAAATGGGTGCGGCGGCTGTAATGAGCAATACCGCCATTGCAACTGCAGGTGATATTCCTATGATGGCAAACGCATTTAAAAAGGCGATTGAGGCAGGCAGACAGGCTTACCTTTCAGGTCTTGGCAGAGTAATTGAGAACGGTGCGTCTGCATCATCACCTCTTACGGGATTTCTTGAAAGTTGAGGCGTGAACAATGGAAGAAAGAATTGACCATATGAAATATCTGCCCGATATGGAGCAGATTGATTCTGATATACCCGACAGAGTAATTGCAGAAATGAACGGATATGACCCGTCGATTTATACCGAAAACGATGTAAGACGGGCACTTGAGCACGACGAAAAAACTGTTGACGATTTTAAGGCTTTGCTTTCGCCTGCGGCATTACCTTTGCTTGAAGAAATCGCAGAGGCTGCAAGAGTGGAAACCAAAAAGCATTTCGGCAATTCCGTAAATATGTTTACACCGCTTTACATTTCAAATTATTGTGAGAATTACTGTATTTACTGCGGTTTTAACTGTCACAATAAAATTCACCGTGCAAAGCTGAACGCAGAGGAAATCGAGCACGAAATGCAGGCAATTGCAAAGACAGGCTTGCAGGAAATACTTATTCTGACAGGCGAAAGCAAAAAAATGTCGGATGTTAAGTATATCGGCGAGGCTTGCAAAATTGCGAGAAAGTATTTTAAAGTCGTAGGACTTGAAGTATATCCGATGAACAGCGACGAGTACCGTTATGTGCACGAATGCGGTGCCGACTATGTAACCGTTTTTCAGGAAACCTATAATTCCGATAAATACGAAACGCTCCACCTTGAGGGTCATAAGAGAATTTTCCCGTACAGAGTAAATACTCAAGAAAGAGCTTTGATGGGCGGTATGCGTGGCGTAGGTTTTGCGGCGCTTTTAGGACTTAGCGACTTCCGTAAAGACGCATTTGCCACAGGTATGCACGCTTATCTTATTCAAAGAAAGTATCCGCACGCAGAAATTGCTTTTTCCTGTCCAAGATTAAGACCGATTATCAATAACGATAAAATCAATCCGAAAGATGTACACGAACCGCAGCTTTTGCAGGTTATTTGTGCGTACAGATTGTTTATGCCGTTTGCAAGCATTACTATTTCAACGAGGGAGTGTCAGCGCTTCCGTGACAATGTGGTTGACATTGCGGCAACTAAGATTTCCGCAGGCGTAGATGTGGGAATAGGCGGTCACGACGGTGAAAGAGAGAAAAAGGGCGACGAGCAGTTTGAAATTTCAGACAGCAGAAATGTTGACGAGGTTTACAAGGCTCTTACCGATAAGGGCTTACAGCCCGTTATGAGTGATTACATCTATGTGTAATGTAGTAAGCGTGACGGCAAAGCCGCTTTGCAAAGATGATTTTTTACAGAAAATGCAAAAAATATCCGATTCCGATACACAATATATAATTCTCAGGGAGAAATATCTTTCCGAACAGGAATACTTCAATCTTGCAAAAAATTTGCTTTCGGTTTGTGACAAAGACAAATTGATTATACATAATTTTCCCGAAACCGCTGTAAAACTCGGTGTTAAAAAAATTCATCTGCCTTTCGGTGCGTTTAAAGATTTAAAGGGCAGAGATGATTTTGATTTGCTCGGAACTTCCGTACACAGTACGGAGGACGCAATATTTGCCGAAGAAAACGGAGCGGATTACATTACGGCGGGTAATATTTTTGAAACCGACTGCAAAAAAGGACTAAAGGGTAAAGGTGTAAATTTTTTGCGGAATGTGTGTGACAGTGTAAATATTCCCGTCTACGCAATAGGCGGCATAAATGCCGATACCGCAAAAGAATTAAAATTCCTAAACAGAAAGAATTTTGCCGGTGTATGCGTTATGTCACTTTTTATGCAGAGTGAAAATATAAATGACGAAGTTATGAAAATTAAGCGTGAATTGGGGTGATACAGCGTGAAATTTGACAAAAATATGCTTGCGTTATATGCGATTACAGACAGAAAATGCATAGGCGACCGTGGACTTGAGTACAGCGTTGAGCAAGCTTTATCGGGCGGCGCAACAATGATTCAGTTAAGAGATAAGGAAGTCGATTTTGATACACTCTGTAAAGAGGCAGACAGTCTGCTTAAAATTTGCCAAAAGTATAACGCACCGTTGATCATTAACGATAACGCAGATGTTGTAATAAAGACAGGTGCTGACGGTGTGCACCTCGGTCAGAACGATATGGAGCTTGCCAAGGCGAGAGAAATCCTCGGTAAAGATAAAATAATCGGCGGCTCGGCACGCACAATTGAACTTGCCAAAAAAGCTGAGCAGAGCGGAGCGGATTACATAGGCAGCGGTGCGGTGTTCGGCACACTTACAAAGGCAGACGCAAAATACCTCGGTACAGAAAATCTTAAGAAAATATGCGGCGCTGTCGGTATTCCTGTTGTGGCAATCGGCAGTGTAAGCGCAGATAATATACCGCAGCTTGAAAATTGCGGTATAAGCGGCGTTGCAGTGGTGAGTGCGATTTTTGGCGCTGACAATATCTGTTCCGCCGCACAAAAATTAAGAAAACTTGCAGACAGCGTAATTTACGGAGGTTAGTTTGAAAACTGTATTGACAATAGCCGGCAGCGACTGCTCGGGAGGAGCGGGAATACAGGCTGATATAAAAACAATAACAATGCACTATTGCTATGCAATGAGCGTCATTACCGCCCTTACGGCGCAAAACACAACGGGAGTATACGGTATTGAGCAGACGAGCGACGAGTTTATAGCAAATCAGCTTGACTGTGTGTTTACCGATATTTTTCCCGACGCAGTAAAAATAGGTATGGTTTACGGCAACAATTCCGCAAAAGTAATTGCCGACAAGCTCAGTTTTTACAAAGCAAAAAATATTGTGACCGACCCTGTAATGGTATCTACCAGCGGCAGCAGGCTCATAAGCGAGCAGGGACTTGAAAATCTGAAAAAATACCTTTTGCCGATTTCCGCACTTGCCACTCCGAATGTACCCGAGGCTGAAATTTTGAGCGGAATTAATATCAAAAATTTACAGGATATGCAAAATGCCGCTAAAATAATTTCCGATAAATACGGCTGTGCCGTACTCTGTAAGGGCGGTCATTTAGAGGATTGCAGTGATGATTTGCTTTACTCTGACGGCGAGTTTTATACTTACCCCTCAGTAAGAATTGACAATCCCAATACTCACGGCACCGGATGTACGCTTTCAAGCGCAATAGCAAGCAATCTTGCGAAAGGCTTTGAAATTCCTCAAGCCGTTGAGAACGCAAAGGCGTATGTAACAAAAGCAATCGGCGTAAAACTTGACCTCGGCAAAGGCAGAGGACCGCTGATGCATAACTATATTTTACAAAATTTTAAATGAAAAGGCAGATGAAATATGAGAGAATATTCAACACAGATGGAGGCTGCAAGAAAGGGAATTGTAACAAAGGAACTTGAAATCGTAGCTAAAAAAGAAAGAATGACAGTAGAAGAACTTATGCCGCTCGTAGCAGAGGGCAAGGTGGCAATTTGCGCAAATAAAAACCATAAGTGCATTGACCCCGAGGGCGTAGGCTCAATGCTAAAAACAAAAATAAATGTAAACCTCGGTATTTCAAGAGATTGCAAAGATTATGATATTGAAATGGAAAAGGTTATGCAGGCTGTAAATATGGGCGCTCACGCAATTATGGACCTTTCGTCGCACGGCAACACAATTCCTTTCCGCAGAAAGCTCACAAGCGAATGTCCGGCAATGATTGGTACTGTACCTGTTTACGATTCCGTTATTCATTATCAGCGTGACCTTGATACACTTACAGCACAAGATTTTATTGATGTTGTAAGACTTCACGCACAGGACGGTGTGGACTTTGTAACACTCCACTGCGGTATTACAAGAAAGACTATTGAGCAGATTAAAAAGCATAAGAGAAAGATGAACATAGTTTCCCGTGGCGGTTCACTTGTGTTTGCCTGGATGTGTATGACAGGCAACGAAAACCCGTTTTATGAGTATTACGATGAAATCCTCGACATCTGTCGTGAGTACGATGTAACAATTTCTCTCGGTGACGCTTGCCGTCCGGGCTGCCTTGCAGACGCTTCCGATGTTTGTCAGATTGAGGAGCTTGTACGCCTTGGCGAGCTTACAAAAAGAGCATGGGCAAAAGATGTTCAGGTAATGGTAGAGGGTCCGGGCCATATGCCGATGGACCAGATAGAGGCTAATATGAAGATTCAGCAGACAATCTGCTGCGGTGCTCCGTTCTATGTTTTAGGTCCGTTGGTGACAGATATTGCCCCGGGTTATGACCATATTACTTCCGCAATCGGCGGTGCTATTGCCGCTGCTTCGGGTGCCGCATTCCTTTGTTATGTAACTCCTGCCGAGCATTTGGCTTTACCGAATGTTGACGATGTAAAGCAGGGAATTATTGCCTCTAAAATTGCGGCGCACGCAGCCGATATTGCAAAAGGTGTGCGCGGCGCAAGAGAAATTGACGACAAAATGGCAGACGCAAGAAGAAAGCTTGATTGGGAGGCTCAATGGGATTGTGCCATTGACCCCGAAACCGCAAGAAAAATCCGTGATGACCGCAAACCTGAGCACGAAGATACTTGCTCAATGTGCGGTAAATTCTGCGCAGTAAGAAGTATGAACAAGGCTCTCAACGGCGAGCATATCGACATTCTTTAATTAACAAGTTACATTTTTATACCTGTATTTCAAAATTGCACCTTGCTCGGTGAACCGCTCCCAAAATCGTTAGATTTTTAGTCTAACTTTTTGGGGCGACTCACGGCAGGGTGCTTTTTTGTTGACAAATATGATAAAATAATCTATAATATAAATTAAATAATACTATTATTCAAAATGTAATATATACGATATGCGGTGATAATATGGAAATGAATAAAGCTGAAATTATAAAAAGGCTGATGAGTGTTGATAATGATATGTCTTTGCTTGATACTACGGCAGATACTTATTCTTGTATAATCGTAGGTGGAAGTGCACTTGTTTTGCTTGAAAAAATATATCGTTCAACTCATGATATAGATTCAATAAATGCAAGTGATGAAATAAAACAACTTTTAGAAATTTATAATATAAATATGAATGTAAGCGCATACAGAATAAATTTTCCTGATGATTATTTAAACCGAATTATACCGATAGATATTCCGACTAAAAAAGTTAAATTTTATACTGTATCGCTTGAAGATTTGGTGGTTTCAAAATTATGTTCAATGCGTGATAAGGATGTTGAAGATATAGAAAACGAATTGGTTTATAAATCTTTGGATTGGAATTTATTGGATAAGTTAATTGATGATGTCTGTTACGGTATGCTGTCTGATTTTGACAGAAATGCATTGGTTATAAATTATAATCATTATAAGGAGAGATTTAAGTGAGAGAGTTGACTTTTAAGGGTTACTTGCTTTTTCAGCTTAAAGAATTGTCGGGATGTAATACAACCTCACTCTATATATTTTCGAATCTTGCTTCTTCTAATGCAAGATTGCAAGATGCGCTTACTATGTACCTTGTTCTTTATACAAAAGAAGATTTAAAAAACAGACTTATAAAAAAATATTCTTATTTAAAAACAGCGTGCAATCAACTTTCCGGTCTTGAAGAAAATAATATAAATGATTTTTTAAATTCGGAAAGATTAAGCCATTATCGCACGATATACCAAAATTATATTTACGAAAAAGATAAAAAAGTTTTGGAAAATAAATTAAAACAAATGATGTATCAGAAAATATGTTTTACAAGAAAATCTAAAAATATGAGCAACTACCGTATTTATAAGGAATTAAACCTTAATCCGGGTAATGCAAATGCTTTTCTGAAGTACGGTGATGTTTCAAAAGTAAGTCTTGATACAGCAAGAAAAATTCTTGCTTTTGTTAATAAATATTAGATTATGCACCTTGCTCGGTGAACCGACCTCCAAATCGTTAGATTTTTAGTCTAACTTTTTGGGGCGACTCACGGCAGGGTGCTTTTTTGTGCCTTTTTAATTCTTTTTTAATAAAATTAGCCTAATTACTGCAATTTTTAAAAGTATTTTACGCATAGGTAAAGGGGGTGTGATATGAGTACAGAAATTGTGACTGCGCTGATTGTTGCGGGCGGAAGTATTATTTGTCAATTGCTGATAAATGCGTCAAACCGTAAGCGACAGGAAAGCGAAAACGAAAAGACCAAATCATTGATTGTGTATCGGTTAGATCAGCTTGAACATAAGCAGGATAAATATAATCATCTGCAAGAGCGTGTTTTCAAACTTGAGCGAATGTCAGCCGTTACGGACGAAGAAATAAGAGTTGTAAATCATAGAATTGCTGACCTTGAGCATATAAATAGTGAAAAGAAATAAGCTAATATCGCTTTTATGGGCAGAAATTTATATTGAACTTGTATTACAGGGGGTGAAATTATGAAAAACGGTTTTAAAATATGGGCAAAAGCTGCGGGTATCCGTGCGGCAAAAACCGTGGCTCAAACAGCGATTTCGGTTATCGGCGTGTCTGCGGTGCTAAGTGATGTGAATTGGGTAGCGGTTGCTTCCGCAAGCGTGCTTTCGGGTATTCTTTCGTTGCTTACAAGTATTGCGGGATTGCCCGAAATATCCGATAATAAATAAGTACATTTTTAAGGCATCGGAATATTATGTAATATGAAGATGTGTTTTACTAAAAACTGCCTTAAAAGAGCATTGCGTACATTCCTACAGACGGCACTCGGATATATTCTCGCTAATCTTGCGTTGTTTCTGACGGGAACGGATTTTGCAAATGCAGAAATGTGGAAAAGCGCAGTCTGCGGACTTTTGGTTTCTTCGGTTTCGGCAGGACTTTCAGCGGTTATGAACCTTGAAAAAAAGGAAGAACGGGCAGAGTGTGACGATAAATGCTCAAAAGATGAAGAAAACAAATGAATACAATTTTACAAAAAATTAATAATAATATTGTCAGCCGCAGGTCAGCTCGACCTGCGGTTATTGTTTTATGCTGAAATTTGTATTATAATATAAAGGAAATATCGTATGGAAATACTTTCATCTACGCTTAATCACATAGCCGTGCTTTTTTCTTTTATTCTTATCGGCTTTGTTCTTAAAAAGAAAAATATTTTATCTGACGGCAGCGGCAGGACTTTGTCACGCCTTGAAAACGGAATATTTATGCCTGCGGTCGTAATCAATACATTTTGGAATAATTGTACGGTGGAAAATATAAGTCGAAAATGGATTTTCCTTGTTTACAGCACTGCGCTTTTGATTGCTGCGGTTGCGCTTGCTTTTATTATCTCAAAATTTCTTACCAAAGACGAGTATTTGCGTAAAGTGTACAGATATTCGCTTTCGGTATCAAATTTCGGATTTGTCGGAACCGCGCTTGTTCAGGGCATATACGGCGCTGACAGCATTGAACTTTTCGATTATTTAATATTTACTCTGCCACTGAATATGTTTACTTACTCAATCGGAATTGCGTGGCTTGTGCCGTCGGACAAGGGCGGATTTTCTTTGAAGTCATTGCTGAATCCGATATTTGTGTCGCTGTTTATCGGTGCAATTCTCGGACTTTTGCAAATACCGAGGGTGCGGCTTGTAAGTACAATTCTTACCGATTGTGCCGCCTGTATGGCACCTGTTGCAATGATTTTGACTGGGTTTGTAATAGCGGGATATGAAATAAAAAGCCTGCTCAAGGTAAAGCAGACTTATATTGTTGCGGTGCTTAGGCTGATAGTTTTTCCTACAATTTTTGTGACTGCGTTAAGGCTTTTGAATACGGATAATGAAATAGTTTTTGCCGCACTCTGTGCAAATGCAATGCCGTTAGGACTTAACACTGTTATAATTTCATCGGCATACGGAGAAAGTCCGCAAACAGGCGCAAGCCTTGCTCTTGTGTCGCAGGCAATGGCGGCGATTACCATACCGATAATGTTTTTAATATTTTTTAGGAGATTTTAATATGAAGATTTACCTTGCATCGCCGTTTTTTAACGATAACGAAATTGCAAATATTCACCGTGCGGCTGAAATTCTTAAAGCAAAAGGTCACGAAGTTTTTGTACCTATGGAGCACGATGTTGAGAACAGGGAAAGCCTTACCAATGCAGAATGGGCAGAGGAAATTTTTAAAATTGACAAAGGTGGAATTGACGATTGCGATGCGGTTGTGTTGCTTTACGGCGGAATGTACTCCGACAGCGGAACTGCGTGGGAGTGCGGATATGCATATGCGACAGGCAAAAAAGTAATAGTGTGTTGCTATAATATTGAGCAGACCAATCTTATGATAGTAAACGGCTGTCACGCATTTTTAAACGGAATAGATGAACTCTCATACTATGATTTTGATAAAATGCCCGTTGTCCGCAATGCAGGAGAACAGAAGTAAATACATTTGTTTAGTACGGATACTTAAATTATGGTCTGGCATATTTTTTAAGCTAAGTAATTATAAAGTTTATTACTATAAAATTAACAGAGAAATGCGGGTGATAATTATAGCAACTAAAATCGAAAAATGGGATATTTAAAAAAATATAAACAGTTACGGTTTAAATATAAAATCTGTAAGTGATGATTTTGACGGTTTAACAGTTATTCTTGAAAATAATGAACTGGAATTGTTTTCAATCAGATGGGCGGATGTGGAAAGTTATTGCCGTTCAACGGAAGAAATGCGTTTTAAATTTATTGCAGGTGAATGGCAACAAGTCTGAAAAGAATTTCCAAATCAGTCTTTTTTTAAAGTTATTGATTCACCATATATAAAATGGATTAAAGAACAAGCAGATGGTTTTATGGACGATGATAAATTAATTCATTTTATGATTGTTTCTGCTGATTATGTTCTTGATACAGTTTCAAAATATGAACCGGATGAGTATTATTTAAGTAAACTGACTTGTTCGGATAGTACAAAAATCTCTCTATGGCATAATTTACTGTGTAACTTTATTGATTTTAGCTGATATTGTTTGATACCGAAATTCACTCAAAAAGCAAAGGCTGAGTGATTGAAAAACATAGCAAATAAGCTGATTTTTCAGTGTTTATCACAAAAAATAAGCACCCGATTGCTCGAGTGCTTTTGGCGGAGATGGAGAGATTTGAACTCTCGCGTCGGAGTTACCGACCTACTGGTGTTCGAAGCCAGACCCTTCAGCCACTTGGGTACATCTCCATATTAAATTATCGTACTCAACTATTATAACGGCTCAATTAAAAATTGTCAATACCTGTAACTAAATTATTATTTTATCATAAAATGAAATGAATAAGCAATACCGAATTATTTTTCGTAAGGCGGGTGATTTTATGGCTTTTGACACAAGAGAATTGTTTGCTCGGTTGTTAAAATGCGAAAGCGGAGGAGAGGGGATTGAAGGTATGCGTGCGGTTGCCTCTGTGATTATCAACAGGTCAACTGTTCCTTACGGGGAATTTTCACGGATAAGCAACGGTGGAGATGTGCGGGCAATCATTACACAGCCAAATCAGTTTACCTGCTTAAAGACTTCCGTAGGGGGTCAGTACAATTCGCAAAATGTGTATAATATTGTACCTGAAGATATACACTACGAAATTGCAGATTGGGCACTTGCAGGCAATACCGACAGCTCGGTCGGCAATTCTTTATTCTATTTTAATCCTTATTCCTCAACCTGTCCAAACTATTTTCCTACCAATATCGGCGTGATTTACAATCGTATCGGTAAACATTGTTTTTATTCTCCGACACAGGCTTACAAAAACACATAGGAGTGATTTGTTTTGGTAAATTACATCAACAATAAAAAGGCGCAGCAGCTCAACCCAAATACTCTGTATAATCTCGACACCAATCCCTCAGCCTGCAATAATTATAATTGTATAAACAACCAGATTCCAAATACCATACAGCAATACGGTTACGAAATTCCATCCATACTTGACCTGGCTACATTGGTTAGCCCCACAAGTCCGAATTATCAAAGTTTCAGTCCTGATCAACAGGCACTGAATAGAAGAAATCCTGCGTCGGGGCAGTCGATAAATCAACTTACACAGACAATCCCTGCCGAAAGTCAAAATAACGAAGTTGCAAATGATTTGGCGGTTCGTGAAATTCAGAACATAGATTCAACCCAGCCGTACAATCCCGAAACATTGCCGACCCCCGCAATGATAAACGAACAGAATATGCAAAATATGCAAAACAATCAGACTGCAATGTCGACGGCAAGCCTTTTGACCGACATAAAAAATCCGTATGAGGTAACAGCCGAAAGTGTGCAATATCTAAACGGCTTTATTCGCACTCAAATCGGCAGGAGAGTATCCATTGATTTTCTTGTCGGCTCAAACACAATCGTTACCAAGTCGGGATATTTGCTCGGAGTTGCCGCCAACTATATCCTCATAAACGAGCTTGATACCAACGACCTTACAACCTGCGATTTTTACAATATTAAATTCATCAGATTTTATTTTAATTAAAATAAGATGCTTTTTCAAAAGTTGGGGTGAATATGGTTTAGCCGACTTTCGGTCGGACAACAAAGTTAAGAGAAAGAAAAATTTTCTGCCCGAAGTTAAAAGTTTGGTCAACCTTTTCAAAGGTTGTGGGTGTGGGCAACGCCCGCAAATAGTTTTCTTTTATACAATGTCTGACAGCCAAATGGCTTGCCGTTTGCGGCTTGAATACAATGGCGAGAGCCTTTTAATTGCGTAAGTAGGAATAAGTCAGAAAGATTATTTTATAAGTTTGTTGCCTGTAAACTACTTATACATTATAATAAAATGCCTACCATTCCGCTTTTCTTTTGCGTGAAAAGAAAAGCTCCAAAAAAAAGCACGCTTAAGGGGAAAGGGATTTCGAGTCCCTTTCCCCTTAAGTATCCCCTTTCCTTAGACGACCAAGGTCAGTGACCTTGGAACCTCTGACTTATATTTTTCTGATAAAATTTGTACTTGGCAAAATAAGTTATTTAATTATTTCCTTTTTAAACTTACACTTGCCTTAGAACCTACTTTTTATTGCACTATGTAGTCCTTGAAAATCTTTTCAAAGCGTTTAAAGAAAACATTTTTGTTGCTTTTTATCATAAAGCCGAATAACAGTGAAACAGCAATTATATCGAATACGGGCAAAAACCATATAAACGGCAGTTCTGTATAGATTTCGGGATAGCTTAGGAAAAGGACAAGGCAGGTTGAAACCGTAACCAATACAAGAAAACCGATCCAAAATATTATATCTTTTTTGTTTGTGTAAGATTTAACGCATACATCAAGCTGAGTTCCACGCTCTTCGGCTGTAATTTCATTTATCGGATTAAAAGGCTTGTATTTGCCGGCAGGGTGAGGACAGAGTTTTGCGGATTTACCGTTTACAGAGCCGTAAAGTGTTGTATCGCTTGCGGTGTTTCTGTTTAGGTTTGAAAGCGGCATATCTTTTAGGGTGTGATTGCCGAGAATATTAAAAAATTCTGCCTGCGATATGTTCATTTTATAATTGTGTTCTTTCATTTCAGTCACCTGTTTGTAATTATATTTAAGTGGATTTGAATAATGTTTGATTATTTGTGATTATTTAGAATTTCTCGCATTTTCAATAAATGTTCTGACAAGCTCAAAATCCTTGCCCGATTTGTCGGCAAGCTCTACGCCCGAACTTACATCTACCGCATACGGATGTACCTGACAGATAGCGGCTGCTACATTATCGGCGGTGAGTCCGCCTGCAAGAAAGAGCATTTTGTCGGTTTTCGGGAGTTTTTCAAGCATAGAGCAGTCAAAACTCTTGCCGCTGCCGGGTACTGCCGAATCAAATAAAATTCCTTTTACATTGTCAAGATTTTCAATATCGCCAATGCTTTCAATTCCGCTCACATTAATTGCCCGAATAACGGGGGTTTTGCACTCGCTTAAAAGTTTTTCGCTGATTTTGCCATGAATTTGCACATAGTCAAAGCCGAGGGTGTGTATCTGTTCAAGCTGTTCTTCGGTTGGTGATACGGTAACGGCAACGCTCTTTATATTTTTGTCAAGCAAAGCGAGCAATTCCTGCGCCGTTTGGACAGAAATATTTCTTTGACTTTTCATAAAGAACATTACAAACCCTGCAAAATCGGGGGAGAGTGTGTTAATACATTTTATATCGGTCTGATTTTTAAGTCCGCAAATTTTAACTTTTGTCATACTTGCCTCCTGTACTTTAATAATATGTTACCATAAGGAGGTAAAATGTCAATAGTCAAAGAAAAATTGCGGATATTTTCCGAATTTTTTGATTTCAAATATTGACAAAAGGAAAAATAATGGTATAATAATTTTGTTATGCAATATAAAGAGTATAACATCCTTGCGGCGAAAGCCGCCATAATGTCCAGAAGGAGGTGCAATATAATGGCAGTAACAGCTAATTACGAGACAGTAATGGTAGTTTCTCTTAAGAACGGCGAAGAGAACGTTCAGAAAGTAGTAGAGAAATTCAAGGCTCTCATCGAAAACAATGCCACTTTAAAGAATGTTGACGAATGGGGCAAGAGAAAACTTGCTTACCTTATCAACAAGGAGAGCGAAGGCTACTATGTTCTCTTTGATTTTGAAAGCACAGCAGAGTTCCCTGCAGAGCTCGACCGTATCTACAAGATTACAGACGGTGTAATGCGTTCAATCATCATCAAAAAAGAAGAAGAATAATTTACGAATGAACCTTTGTAGGGGTTATTCCTCGAACAAGAAAGGAACTTAAAAATGCTTAACAGAGTGGTTTTAATGGGCAGATTAACTGCCGATCCGGAACTTAAGACAACCCCTAACGGTGTCAGCGTAACATCTTTCAGTATTGCGGTTGACCGTTCATATGTAAAGAGCGGTGAAGAACGCAAGGCGGATTTTTTCAATATTGTTTGCTGGCGTCAGACTGCTGAATTTGTTTGCAGATATTTCAGCAAGGGTTCTATGATTGCTATTGACGGACAGCTCCAGAGTCGTTCGTTCCAGGCAAAAGACGGTTCTAACCGTTATGTAGTAGAGATTGTTGCAGACAATGTTAACTTCACAGGCGAACGCCGTGACAGTAATGCTAACGGATACAATAATCAGTCTTACGGCAACAATCAATCATATGGCGCACAGTCTTATGGCTCTAACCAGTCTTACGGCTCGGCTCCATACCAGCAGGCACAGGCTCCTGCTGAGTCATATCAGAGCGGTTCAAATTCAGATTTTCAGGATATGCCGCTTGATGATGATTTACCATTTTAAATTTAACTGAATTATAATATAATTCATTGAAAGGAGTTCTCACAATGGCTGACAGACCAATTAACCGTGGTAGAAAAGCTCGCAAGAAGGTTTGCGGTTTCTGCGTTGATAAGGTTGAACACATTGATTATAAGGACATCGCTCGTCTTCGTCGTTATATGTCAGAGAGAGGTAAGATCCTTCCTCGTCGTGTAACAGGTACTTGTGCAAGACATCAGCGTGAAATTACAGTTGCAATTAAGCGTGCAAGACACCTTGCTTTGCTCCCATACACAGCTGACTAATCTATAATCAGTATTTTAAGCACCGTTTTTATACGGTGCTTTTTATTTTGCTTTTGTAAGTACAGTTTTTAAAAAATCTAAAAACTCTGACATAAATCAAAGAATATTTGTTTGTTTTGGTCAAACTTTAAAAAACCCTCGAAAATTAATAAACAAACTTTACTCGCAAATTATGTGCAATTTGCCTTTTTGGCTTACGATTCCTACAAATACAGCAAATAACACTTGATTTTATGGCGATTTTCGGTATAATATTAGAGTAGTAACTATATATAGTTACTGTAACATTGTTGAAATGTGCCTGTTACGAACGGGCTTCATTTTCATAAAACACACAATACAGAACAGACCGTTTGCCAGCGGTCTGTTTTGTGTTTTACGGAAATTTATTGTATTACTTAATTGTAAAAAAATGCACCTGTAAATCATGCGGCTTACAGGTGCATATATTTTTTAATTAACCTACGCTGTAAATTTCAAGAGTATCAATATATCCTGAAAGGTAACGCTGAATTTCGGTTACATTATTAATTGTAATTGATGTGATGTAGCGGGTAACAGCTGAATTTTTGTACTGAAAATCGTTAAATTCAGCATTGCCGGCTGAATAGTTTTGCAAAAGAGTAACATCGTTTACATCAACCTTATTGTCAAGATTGATGTCCCCTGCAACAAGGTCGTTTATATATGTATAAGTCTGTTCTGTATCAGCGGGTTGATTATTAAGGTCTATAAACTTAATTCCGTTTTCTTTTGCGTATTTTTCGGCTGCGGTAGAGGAATAACCGTTGATTATATAATATGGGTTCAATATATTTGAATTTCCTTTGTTTGATAAAATATAATCGAAATATCCAAACGCTTCATCACCTATGTATTCAACATTTTTGCCGATTAATACTTTATTAAAAGAACAACCGATGAATGCATAATCGTCTATGTATTTTACACTGTCGGGAACTTTTATCTCTTTCAGTCTTGCGCATCCACAGAATGCGTCTTTGCCGATTTTGGTTACATTGTTACCGAGTTTTACATTTTCAAGATTATTCATATAGTTTGCAAAACTGTCGGGGATTTCTGTAATTCCGTTTCCGATCACAAGATTTTCAAGAGTGTAAATCGGTTTAATATTTGTATTATCGAGAGTTGTAAGGCTATCGGGTAAAATAAGGGTTTTAACATTGCTTGTATCTGTTGTTACAAATATAGATGAGGATAAATTTTTCACCTGTCGTCCAAGATAGGTGGAAGGGATTTCAAGAGTTTCTGACACTGTATAATTAATTGAAATAAGAATCAATGACTTGTCACTTAGGTCAACCGTATAATTGTAATCATTGTTACTGTCTTTATAATCAATGTTCACAAGTACAAAATCGTCATCGTTGAGAGTGCTTTTATCAATGTAATAATAATCACCTGATTTTTCTACGTTGACCGTATCTGAACTGCAACTTGTTACGCTATGCAGTAATGACGAAACTCGTACATAATTGTCCCGCATTTCAATAAAAATATCACTGTTTGCCGGAGTAGGATTAAAGGAGAGGTTACTCATCTTTGAGTTTGCCTCATCAAATACAGACAATGATTTTGTTGCATAAACTTTGTTGCTTTTTTGAGTGCAGTAACCGTAAATTGATTGTACGGAAAAAGCAAATTCACTTGCGTATTTGCCGTATATTGTATTGCCCTCAACATTGCAGTATGAAATGCTTGAGTACCACGCTTCACCGCATATTGCTCCCGATGATTGAGTATCGGAAAAGTAGTTGTAATTTACAGTGCTGTTTTTTACAGTGCAGTTTAAAATAGCGGCATATTTAGCGTAAGCACCAAGCACACCGCTAACATTTGCAGGTGCGACATTTGCGTTTTCTATTGTTAAATCATATATTTTTGCACCTTGCAAAGAACCGAAGAATCCGCTGATATTGTTCAATTCATTTTTTGTTGAACCGATTTTAATGTTTTTGATTGTATGATTATTTCCGTAAAATACAGAACTGAAATAACCGTCGCTGTTGCATAGCGGTGGTACTTCTTTATCATAATCGGAAAAATCAAGGTCGGTATTTAGATTTATTTTTTCCGGAATATAGCCGTAATTATTGCAAATTTCAATAAGTGTAAAGTAATCGTCAATACTGCTTATTTCATAAGGAGCGTCAACGGCTTTTTCTTCATAGTATTTTAAAAGGATAACAGAATTGTTCATATCTTGAACAGAGCAAGATGAATTGCTTAAAAGGGATTTTGACGCTTCAATCTGATTATTCAGAAGATTTGCGTATTTCTCGTAGGAGATTTTGCTTTTATCTATGTTTTCGGCATCTGAAACGGCCTTTTTTAGATTTTCTGTAACTTCACTGTTATCTAAATCGGAAGTAAAAGCTTTTATAGAGGCATATGCCCTTGAAATATCAGGCTGATTATATGCATCACTCCATTGGTTATGGCTAAGTATATAGGAATTATTTTCTTTGCAATTCTGATTTGTAAGTAAAGAACTCGAAAAAGACATATAGCTTGAATCGTTGTTTGACTCAATTACAACCGAAAATTTTTCACCCGATGTAAGGTAAACTTCATCTTTTACATCTATGTAATGTACGCCGTTATTCTCAATTTTTCCGCTGAAAGCAGTGAGAAGTCTGCCGTCTTTTGGGTTATCAAAATCAGCATTAAGTGCATAAACAGAGGCGGTATAATCATAAGCACCCAAGGTTTTGAAACTGATTTGTTTTAACTGTTCGTCGGATTGGGCGGTAAATACATTTGCTGCACCTTCATAATTGTAACCGTACCCTTGAGTGACAAAGCAGTTCTGATATTCGTTGTCATAAGCATTGTTGTCTTGCATTATATATTGAGAAAAAGCAAGATTGGTTGTATCGTAAGAAATCCAAATGTAACCATCATTGCCGTAATGCTCGCCCCAACTGTTTTTGCACAGCCATGCACCGTCATTTGAAGGCTTGACTTTACCGGTAAAATTATCTTTGCTGTAATTATCGTCCCAGCCGACAACGACTATTAAATGCGAATCTCCGATTCCGATGCAGGTATTATCGCTGTAATAGTTAGCGTAATCGGAAGAATAGCAGTCGGTAATGCTTGGATAGTAAACGGTAACGGCACCGTTTGACACAATCTTTGATTTTAAAGTATCTTTGTTATTGCTTATTTCACTGTAGTCCTTGAGTCTGTAGTCTGAATAATATCTAAGGGTTTCTGAAAAGCCTTTCTTCACTTCATTGTAAGGGCAAAGACTTTGCGGATATGTACCAAACCCCGAGTTGAGCGAGATGGCAAGAGTATCGGAAGTGCCTCCGTTACTGCCTTTTGATGAATCGTTTATGTAATCGCCGTAAAAAGGAGATGACTTGTCAACTATGCCTGAATGTATGTACCAGGTTTGTCCTGCCTCTGATAAGTCAATGGTGTCTTGCGGATTTTCTCCGAGCTTGCTTTTTAGGTCATTTTGCGAGAGAATACTCGATTCCATTGATGCTACAGATGCAAATGCCCAGCAATATCCATCGGAACCCTGATTTTTAACCTTAGATACTCTGCCGTAATCTCGCAAGTCATATTTTTGCGGAAGTTTTTTGTTTATATTTTCAGTATCGTTATTAAGTTTTTCAACAGGAATTTCGTTGTTGCTTTCGTCGTATAAAACGGTTCTGCCTTCCTCAATCTTTTCGTAAATAGCTTTAACGGATTCGTTATCTTCAACAGTGGCGGCAGAAAACGCAGTAGAACCGCAGCCGAGAATGAGCAATGAAGAAAGCATTAATGATATACATTTGAATGATTTTTTCATATTCTCCTCCTTTATGATTACTTTTGATATTATAGCATTTAATTTATATTATTGCAATATTTACATATAAAATATATTATGCCGTTTAAATTTATGGTATATTTATAAAATATAAAGCTTATTGTCTATTTAATTATTGTATTTATAATCTTAGGCTTGTACTTTTGGTATTGCGTTTTATAAATTATATGTTATAATAAAAATAAAAAAAAGTTAGTTAAAGCTAACTGTATGGAAAGGACAAAATACATATGAAAGCTGATTATAAAAATTGGGTACCGTATATAACGGATATATGTTTGCCGTAAAAGATTACGGTGTAGGTATTAGTGAAGAATATTTGCCGAGGGTGGCAGAAGAATTTTATATGGTTGATAAATCAAGAGCAAGAAAACAGGGCGGTGCCGGAATGGGACTTGGATGATCAGTTTTGTTATGGACGATGAGTCGCATATGATATTTAATTTAAATATAAGCTCTGTAAATTCAAAAGCGTTGTTTAATAAAAACGACAATATCAGCGACAGTTTTGCTAAAGGGCTCGGAAAGTATTTTGACGCAAAAAATATAAATGCTGATTTTTACGATAATGTTGACTTCAACGAACTGTTTTTAGATTATTCGTTTGACAATGATATTGATGCCGAATGTTCGGTAAGTTTTAATACAAATTGTTCCGAAATCAGCATTGTTTTTAAATTTGGAAATTACCGAGATGAATCAGAAGAAATAGCGGAGTAAAATATACAAATACGGTATTTATTTTATCATATTTTGTATTCTATCTTTTTAAGTAGTTTTAACACTAACAGTCAGTTAAAGTTTTTGCTTTGGCTGACTGTTTTTCTATAGTATGAAAACGAAAAAGGACAGTCAACGAAACTTACAGCAAACAGTCCGGATAAAAAGCTTGCACTAAAATCAAATTTGTTTTATACTAAAGATGGAAGATTTTTGGATAAACTATTTACTATTAATATGTAATACAGGAGGAGAGTAAAAATGCGAAAATTATGGAAAATACATATTGGTTTGATTATTAGTTTTTTTATTTCATTTTTTTCTAATTTGTTTTTAGTAATTTTTTCTAACAAAGAAATCAATGCTTATTACCCGATTGCATTACTTTTAACATATATGTATTTAATAATTAATTTTTTAAAAGATGATTTTCTAAGTAAAGAATTTAAAGAAAAAGCTAAACTTGAGTTAAATTCTCACGATTATATAAATGTTATGATTTATAGAGGAATCATATAATTTGTTTCAAGTGTATGCATAATTATTGCCCCTCTTATGTGGGCAATGGCTATAATTACTAATTAATAACCAAGGATTATAGGTATTTAGGGTGTATTCACGCTTTGGATGCCTATACCTTCAATAGTGGCATCAATAATCCTTTTAATAAGATAATCTAAGTAAAAACAGGCTATCTTGACAGCGTAAAAGATCTGTTTTTTGCTGAACATTATGTGGTTTGATGAATTTAAAGAAATATGGTGGTAATATGAAAATAAAAAATAAATTAGTTTTTAATACATTTGTGTACGCATTAATTAGTTTAATCTTATTCAGTGTTTTAATATTATTAAATATAATTGGTACTATTAAAGCGAATGATTATATAGTTAATATTTGTGTGTATATTTTTTCTTCGGTTATTTGCATAGGTTATTATATATTTATTTACAAGAATTATCTGAATAATAATAGACCAAAAGATTGTATTGTAATGATGCTTATTACATTAGTTTTAGGGATACCTCAGATAATTCTGGGACTTAAGATACCGGGTATTCATCTTGCAGTAATTTCCACTTGGTATGGAGGGTTATTATCATTATCAATTAACAATATAATTTTATGTTTAAAAAAAAGAAATAGTGCGCAAAAATCCAATGATTTAGTTTTATCGCTTTTTATTTCCTTACTTAAGATATGGATAAGTGTTGTTTTCCCTGCGATGTTTATTTTTGGATTAGCAATAGTGTTTTTCGCTGAACATTTTGCGGTACTATAATGCAAGGAAAAGAGAATCTTTATGAAATTTAATAATTTAAAAAACATTAGTATTGCTTTTTCTGAAATGCTTATAATTATATTTGTTAATACATTTTTAATGATATTTAATCTTCCTGTTTGGTTAAATGCAATATTCTATTTATTACTTTTATTTGAAATTGTATTTTTATTATTAATTACAAAAAATAAATTTAATCCCACAACTAAATTACCGGTTATTATCTCTTTTATGATGTTGGTTTTTTTGCTTTTATTAAAAATGATAATTGGTGTATTTATAGATATTCCTGTTATCTGCATAGCATCATATGAATTTTTAATGGGATACCTTTTCCTCAACACCTTAATAAATATTTCAACACTTTATACTGGTAAAAAACATAATAGTATTCTTATAATAATTGGTAGCGTAGTATTTATTTTATCAATAATAATGGGATTTTTAGGATTATTTGGTTTAGCGTCTTAAAACGCATAATATCCCCCTTAACATTTTGTTTATGAGGTTGTATGATGAAGAATAGCCTATGACGAAAACAGGAAATCTTCTGACATACCGTTACGGTATGTCAGAAGATTTAACTCAACGGCAGAAAGCTTACACCCCTACAAAGCGGCAATGACAGTATCAGCTATAAGTATGACAGCAACGGCGTAAGAACAAGCAAAACCGTAAACGGAGTTGAATACACATACGAATACCTCAACGGTCACCTTATACACGAAACAAGGGGAGAAAAAGTATTTGACTATTGTTACGATGCAAACGGTCAGCTGTATGCTGTAAGCTACAAAGCAAATTCATCAACCGACGCAGTAACATATTACTATGCGCATAATTGGAGAGGTGACATTACTTCAATCTATGACGGCGACGGTAATGTTGTTGCAAATTATGAGTATGATGCAATGACTACCATAGAAGAATTGAACGCAACAGGTGTTGTGTATGCATATCAAGATAGTCTTACACATGTTACTGTGAAACCAATTGGTGGTACTATAGCGGAATGGAGAAATCAAGGTACAAGTTCAGTTTGGATTAAGACTATAAAATCTTTAGTCGTGAAATGGGATGGAAGTGAATAATTTGAGTGATATAGATACAATTATGAATATGCTCGACTGGAATAATAGTTCAGACGAACAAAATAGAGGAATTAAATTAGCAGAGAATATAAAATCAATAAATGTTTTTTTACAACCTCGTGATAAAAAGCATAACAAAAATGTTTGGGATAATTGTGCAATTGTTTTATCAAAAAGATCAGACGAAGAATTGAAACCATACTTAATTCCGCTATTAGAGTGGTTGCAAGATTTGACTTGGCCTGGAGCATTATGCGTTTTAGATAGAATTAATACATATCACGATTATTCGTCACTTAAATATGCTTATGAAGAGTGTATAAAACGAGCCAAAGCCTTGAATGAAAACATATGGTTAAAAAACCTTAATGAAATAAGTGGTGTTGATTTACTTAAATAAACGAATTTTTGTTCAAGCTGTATCATCAGGACGGACAATCCGATACATATAACTATAATTCAAAAACAGGCTATCTTGACAGCGTAAACGATCTGTTTTTTTTACTGAACATTATGCGGTTTTATAATATTTAATCCTACATCAATTGCGAACAATCACAACGTGAGGGGGCATTTTAATGTTTTATATTATACGATTTGTTTTATGCAATTTATTGCTTACTTTACCGACAATATACATACTGATTAAATTAAAAAAGAAATTTGCAAACAGTAAAACTAATACTAACGCTGCTTATACTCGTACTGCTAAAAAACCGATGGAGATAAAAAAGCAATATTATTTTTATTGGATACTTATTATGTTGTTATTTTTTCTGTTGTTTCAAGTTTTTAGTTATCCGTTTGAAAAGTATTTTGTAACTTTTTCGAGTGAAAAATCTGCATTCGCTTATATATGTAAAGATGTTTCAAAATATGAACGATTTGAATGTGATAATGCAATATTCTATGTTGAACGCAGTGAAAGGCAAGATAAAATATATTCGATAACGAAAATCGGTGACAGATACAGCTATGTTATCAGTTTGCAATCAGGCGATAAGTATCAAGAATTACAATATAAACACGCACGGTTTGATGTAATTGCATTGTATAACGAAAGTGCGAATGTTTCATTTTATGATGTTGTAGTACGTGATCAACCAACTCCTGATAATCATACGGCAACATTAAATGATAACAAACTTTCTTATGTGACAACGGTTGATAAAATATTAATTAACGAAAAGAAAAAATCAGTTTGCTATTATTATATGGATAAAGCAAAGCCTATTAAAGATATTACTGTAGAAGCTCCTTATTCTAAGGCAACTTTGGCTAAACCCAGAGTTAAACATTGGTGGTTTATTACATATGCCGATTTAAGTAATTCAGATGACTAAAGCATAATTTAAAAATCAGTCGTTGTCATACTTTACAATAGTGTGACAACGACTTGGCTTAATTGTAAAAACATAAATTGAGTTGAATGCACTAAAATATTTTTATAATATTTAAGTAATTAACCCAAACAGTTAGCTTTATGAGGTAAATCTATTATGAGGATTCAAAATTGTATTATGACTAAAAAACAAATTATTCAAATTTCTATGTTATCTGTTCATGGTATCATATTATTATGTTCGATTATTAACATAGTAAGATGCATTTTACAGCATAAATTATTGGTATTCCCATTAAGCTACGGCTTTTTTAATATTCCTCTTTATCGTTATATAAGCAGTGGCAGAGTTATAGATTTTTTCGCTTTAATAGCATTTATAATTATTTCTGTTGTATTTACCATTTTGGAATGTAAAGAAATAATTAAAGGAAAAACATCAATATTTATATTTTCAAATGGCCTTTTTGTTTGTAGTTGCTTTATTTTTTATTGCTGTGTTAGTTTATTTGAATTAGAATGGTTTTACAGAACACCTCATCAACTGATTTTGGATATATCTGTGCAGCTGTTAGGTATGTGCACTTTGGCTGTTATTGCAGTAATTCAATCAGCATATATTGTTAAAAATCGAACAGAGGAAGATTTGGAGAAAAGTAAATATATTAATAAAAATAAATTAATTATTATTTTTATTGGCTTGTTTGTATTTGTCCTGATTACTGAATATTTCATGTACTATAATGAGTTTTTTCGAGATTCAAATATTCCTCGAGGTTTATTTCAAGGCATAAATATAATTATTTTTTTTAAAAATTTAGCTTATGTTTTGGGAATTTATTTAGGTGTTGGCTCTATACTACAATCAGTAAAAAGAATATGGATTAATGAATTAAGGTACAACAGAATAATCAAGTATTAACTAAAGTCAATCTCGAAAGAGGTTGGCTTTTTTATTTTTATCAAAATAACGATAACAGACAACAATTGAAATTTGTATTTAAGAAAAGTTGGGATAAGTATGGAAAAGTGCTTTTATGTACCTAAGAAACTGATGGACAAAGAATACTCGGAGTATCCGGTAGAGTCAAAAATATTATTTTCAATAATTTTGTCAACAGCTCAGAACACTAAAGCAATAATGAGCTGTGCAAAGTTAATTGCAAATCTTGGTGATGATGAAATACGCTCTCTCAAAAGCGAAATGAAAAAGATTGAATCAGAAAGTGAGAGTGCGTGATATGTTTGACTTTTTCTATGGTGATAGCGAACAGTATATGTTCTATCGTGTTCCGCAGATATTATTCACTGATGACAGATTCAAAACTCTGTCTTGTGAAGCAAAATTGTTGTATGGCTTTTTACTTGACAGAACATCGTTGTCTAAAAAGAACGGTTGGATAGATAAAAGCGGTATAACATTTGTTTACTACAAGCAAGAGCTTGTGCAGGAGCAACTCAATATTGGCAGAGATAAAGCTATGCGTATATTTAGTGAGCTTGAAAAAATTGGTCTTATAATTCGCAAAAAGCAAGGATTAGGTAAGCCTACTAAAATTTTTGTTATGAATTTCGCGAAGCCAATAGATAAATCGGATGATGAAGATGAAGTTATCAGCAAGATTAATGCTCTTACTAAAAGCACAAAAACTCAGCAAAAATCTGATAAGTCGGCTCAAAAAGATGAACCAACATCCCAGAGGTCGGAAAAATCGACCTCTGAAAAATCGAAATCGACCTCAAGAGGTCGGAAAAATCGACCTCTTGAGGTCGATAAAAACGATGTCAGGACATCGGAAATCTCGACCTATATCCATACTGAGTTAAACCATACTGAGTTAAACCATACTAATCCATCTATCAATCAAGCTGATACAGCAACAGAATCAACTTCTGAAAAACTTGATAGAAGGATAGAAGAATATGAGGAATATGTCCAAAAGGCTGAAATACAAATTTCATACTATGCGTTGTTGTCGCAAGGTTACAATCAACATTACCTTAACTTAATTGTTAATCTACTTGCGGATACATATGTACATCGTGCAGATAACTGTGCTTTAAACATTAACGGTTTGCAAATCAACATTGCAGATGTGGCAAGACAATATGAAAGGATTGATGATGGGCACATCGAATACATTATGAGTAAGCTCAATGAAACATCTAAAACACAGCAAATTAGAAATATACGCAATTACTTGCGAAGTTGTTTATATAATGCTGTCAACACAATGGAGCTTGATGTTGATATGCAAGTCAATTATGACTTTGAAAATTGAATATTAACTTATGCCCCATTGGGGCACAAGTTTGGAGGAAAGGAAAAATGATTATTTTAAATCAAGATTTAGAACTTGTTAATTTTGACAAACTGGCTAAAATCTCTATGTTTTCCGGCGAGATTGAGGATACAACGGTTTATGCAATTGTTGCTTTTGAGTCTATTTCAGATGATGACAATGAAGATGTTATGAATCCTGATGCGTTAATGCTTGGTATTTACAACAATGAGTCTGAATGCTCAGAAGTATTCTTATCACTTTGTGAAGCAGTTGAGAATGGTAAAAACATCTATCGTATGCCCGAACCTGTGAATGAGGAAGTGATTTAGTGAACGATGTCAAAAAAGTAATTGATTTTACAACTCAGGCATCACAAGTAACATCTGAACTACTAAAGTCAATTATGAAGGATTTTTTGTCAGGTAAGGCTAAAAAATCAGGCAGGAAAATGTACGGTGAACTTGCCAAAGTTGGGAAACTGGAGAACATCGAAGTTACAGAAAACAACATCAAAGATTTTTTAAAGACGGCTCAAAAGTATGATATTGACTATGCACTCAAAAAAGATGTGTCAACATCCCCTGCTACATATCACATATTCTTTGAGAGTGCAAAATCCGAAAATTTTCAGAGAGCTTTTAAAGAGTATGTCTTTGGTGTCAACAAGAAACTTGAGAAAAAATCAGTAAGCGATGTTGTAAATCGAGAACAGATAAAGCAGAATGCAAAAACTATCGCTAAACAACAATCAGACTTGTCAAAAGAAAAATCTCTTAACAAGTCTGATATGGGTAGGTGATGGTGTGAATATTGATAGTGGCAAGATACGAAAAATTATTATTTTTGCTTTGCCGTTAATTATGTTCTTTTGGATTGGAAATAAAATCAGTTTTGCTTACCGTACAGTTACAGTTGTTGGTGATATATCTGTTAAAGCTTACCCGTTTATTGATAACCTTGGTAATGCAGTAACTAATCCTCTGCCCTCTTTGCATCCATATGATGTGCTGATTGGTGCGATAGTAGCAGGTATTGCTAAATTAGTTATTGAGTACAAGAAAAAACATAAGAAAAAATTTGCAGAAGACAAGGAATACGGTTCTGCTCGTTGGGGAAACGAAAAGGATATTGCTCCTTATTATGATAAGCAAAATCAAAGTGATAATATCATTCTGACACAATCTGAAAGATTGACAATGAATAAAGCAAAATCACCAAAGTATGAGCGTAACAAAAATGTAATAGTTTATGGTGGTTCAGGCTCAGGTAAAACTCGCTTTTATGTAAAACCTAACCTGATGCAGATGCATTCAAGTTATGTTGTAACAGATCCAAAAGGCACAATAATTAATGATTGCGGCAAATTGCTTCAGCGCGGCAAACCAATTTATCAAAAAGGCGATATTATCGGTTATCAACCGTATGAAATTAAAATTTTCAATACAATTGATTTTAAAAAATCAATGCACTATAACCCGTTTGCATACATTCGTCCCGAAACTCGTGAGCAAGATATATTGCGTACTGTTGAAGTGCTGATAGCAAATACAACCGGCGAGCAAAAAGGCGGAGATGAGTTTTGGGTTAAAGCAGAGAAATTGCTTTATACATCATACATAGCTCTCATTCTGACTATGTGTCCTGAAAATGAGTGGAATTTTGAAACGCTTATTGATTTTGTCAATGCATCAGAATGCCGAGAAGATGATGATAGCTTTAAAAATGCAATCGATTGGGCATTTTACTATCTTGAAAAGTGGATTGAAAAGGATTGGGATAAAGATGAGCAGTTTGAAGAACAAAACGAAAACTATGCTGATTTAGTTGACATTGATGTAGAGCCTTGGAGAGCAAGTCTTGGCAGATTTGCTGTGCGACAGTACAAAGCCTATAAACTTGCGGCAGGTAAAACAGCTAAATCAATCTTGATTAGCTGTGCAACAAGACTCGCTCCGTTTAGTATTGACAGTATACTTGAAATTACAAGCTATGACGAAATGCAGCTTGATACTATCGGAGATAGACTTACTGCATTGTTTATAGTTGTATCAGATACTGACGCTACATTCAACTTTTTGGTTGCGATTATGTATTCTCAGCTTTTTAATCTTCTGTGTACTAAAGCTGATAAAACTCCGAAAGGCAGATTAAAGTATCCTGTACGATGTTTGATTGATGAATTTGCAAACATAAAGCAAATACCTGATTTTGAAAAAATAATTGCTGTTATACGAAGTCGAGGTATTTCTGCGAGTATTATTTTGCAAACAAAATCACAACTAAAATCTTTGTATAAAGATAATGCTGAAACAATCGAGGGTAACTGTGACTCGGAACTATTTTTGGGTGGTAAAGAAAAAACAACGCTAAAAGACATATCAGATAATTTAGGAAAAGAAACAATCTATATGTTTAACACATCTCGTACAAGAGGAACTCAAGAAAGTTATGGAGTTAATTATCAAAAACTCGGTAAAGAATTGATGTCACGAGATGAAATAAGCGTAATGGACAACTCCCAATGCGTATTGCAAATCAGAGGTTTGCATCCATTTTTATCCTACAAATATGACATAACAAAACATAAAAATTATAAATATCTGTTTGATTATGATGATAAAAATTATTTTGATGTAGAAAGGTATGTTAAGCGTAAGCATAACCATACCGCTGAACTTAGAAAAAGCACAAAATATACAGAATTTCAAACAGTAGATGAAAGGAAATGATTAGTATGAATTTAAACAAACCGAAAAAATTATCAAACAGAAACAGAAATGCAAAAAAAGTTATTCTCGCAGTTACAGCCGTATCGGTTGTGATTGCTATGAGCTGTGTAACAGCGTTTGCTGCAGTAAGCACTACAGATTTTATCAACAAAACATCAACTGTACTTACCGCTGTTATTTCGCTCATTGGAGCAGGACTCGGAGTTTGGGGCGTTGTAAATCTTATTGAAGGTTACGGAAATGATAACCCGGGTGCAAAATCACAGGGTATGAAACAGTTGATGGCAGGTATTGCACTTATTGCGGTAGGTGTGCTTATTGTGCCCGTTCTGAAAAATATGATGTCATCGGCTATGACTTCGTAATATTACTGTTGCTATCTTAAAGAAAAGGGTGTGATAGTTTGGGAGTTTTGGAGGATTTTTTATCTGCGGTTGATGAATGGTTCAGAGGACTTTTGGCAGGAGCAATTGAAGGGTGTTTGAAAACAGTTAATTCTATGCTATCAGGTGCTCTTAACAATGGTGATGATGGAGGAGTTAATTCTATTTTTAATTCTTTTCTCGGCGATCCAACAACATTTACAGGTTCAACATCTACAAATGATAGTCTTACTCCTGTGTGGAGTACAATAGAAACATTGTCCAACAATGTAATTGTGCCAATTGCAGGCTTTGTTTTAATGGTTATTGTATGTTATGAATTAATCCATATGGTAGTTGATGGCAACAATTTTAAAGATGTTGATGATTCAATCATCATTCGATGGATACTTAAAACATTTTGTGGAATTCTTCTAATAAGCAATGTTTTTTACATAGCGACAAGCGTTTTTGCATTTGGTACAAGTGCTGTAAATGATGCATTATCTACATTATTTGGTACAGGCAATTTTGTTGATGATAACATAATTAACAGCAGTACATTTCACGATACTTTAATGGCTCAAGACAAAGGCACTCTAATTGTAACTCTGATAATAAGTTTTGTAATGATTATAGTCACTTTCTTGCTATTAGCATCAATTATCGTAGTACTTGCATCAAGAATTATTGAAGTATTTATGCAATTATCTATTGCCCCTATTCCATTTGCAACATTTCTTAACAAGGATTGGGCTGACATAGGCAGGAATTGGCTAAGGAATATTTTAGCACTTGCTTTTCAAGGTTTCTTTATAATAGTCGCTCTTGCTATTTTTCAGTCTTTATTTAACAACGCATTGGTTACTATGATTTCAGGTACAAGTACAGATGTAATTATGACTATGGCAACCTTACTCGGATTTATAATTGCATTTATATTTACGATGTTTAGAACATCAAGTATTTCAAAATCAGCATTTTCAGCACACTAACCATTCTGAACTTGTGCTCCGTTGGGGCACAAGTTCAAAAAGGAGGAAAAAGGAGGAAAAATATGCAGGAAAATTTCGTACACATACCAAAAGATTTGTCACTCATCAAGCAAAAGTTTATTTTTGGACTTACCAAAAGACAAGTAATAGGCTTTGCTGTCGGACTTGGATGTGGTTTACCTATATTTTTTATAGTAAAAGCTATAATAAACAATTTAACAATTGCTATTTTTGCAATGGGAATATTTGCAATTCCGGGTATTATGTATGCTTTGTTTTCAAAAAACGGAATGTTTTTTGAAACATATGTTGCTCAACTTATAAAGTTTTTCAAAAAGCCGAGGATAAGAAAATATGAACCATTAACAGCTTTAAAAGCAATTGAAAATCAAATTGAATATAACAGATTAAAAAGAATTCTTTTTAATGCAGGTGTTGATATTCCTGCATTTGATAATAAGAAGAAGGTGACATTATTTGAAAAAATCGCAAATAGAAGTAAAATCTAAAACACCGAAAATACAATTAAGCAAAGAAGAAATTAATGCAGTTAAAAAGAGAATGGCACAATTGCGTAAAGATAATACAGAAAGAAACACTTCAACACAAGCATTAATACCATACAGAATGATGTATCCTGATGGTACTTGCTACATAGAGGGTAAAAAGTATTCACAGACAGTTGAATTCTATGATACAAACTATCAACTTGCAACATTTGACGAAAAGGGTAGTAAATTTTCTTCGTGGTGTGATATTCTCAATTACTTTGATGACAGCATTGAATTTCAGAATACATATGAAAATCAAATAATGGATAAAGACTCAATGATTAAGTATGTAAAAATCAATGATATTAATGATTCTTATAATGATATCAGAAAAGAGTACAGTAATATTCGCATTAATAATCTGTTTGGTGGAAACAACGGTAGAAGTATCAAAAAATATCTTACATTCACAACAGAAGCTAAAAATCTAAGAGAAGCAAGAGCAAAACTTAATACAGTAGCAAATGAAGTCATTCAGCTGTTTGCTGATATGAAAGTATCTGCTCGCAAACTCAGCGGCGAAGAAAGACTTGAAAGTATGTATAAATCACTTAATCCGTTTACAACTCAGCCATTTATATTCGATTGGGCACTTGTGAAAAAAGGTTATGATACAAAAGATTTCATTGCTCCATCATCTGTAAAATTTGTTGGTAAAAACCAATTTGAAATTGGTAATGCGTACGGCTGTGTAACATCAATTAACATTCTTGCAGGTGAATTATCAGACAGAATTATTGCAGACTTCCTTGATAAAACAGATGGTCTTGTATCTTTGAATTTTCATATTAAGCCTTTTGATCAGCTGAAGGCACTAAAATTTGTGCGTGGTAAACTTTCTGATGTTCAAAAAATGAAAATTGATGAGCAGAAAAAAGCATTTCAAGCCGGCTATGATTCAGATATTCTCCCTGAAAGTATCCAAATTTATCTTAATGAGTTAAAAGGCTTACTTGAAGATTTAAACAGTAAAAATGAACGCTTGTTTGATATTACAATTACTGTCAGAGAGTATGCTATGAGTAAGCAAAAAAGTGATTTACAACTTGAAACATTATCGAGAATTACCCAGAAAAACAACTGTAAACTTATATCTCTTGATTATATGCAAGAAGAAGCTCTTGCATCATCTTTGCCAATTGGCTACAATGATATACCGATTAAAAGAAGTTTACCGACAAGTGCTGTAGCTGTATTCATTCCATTTTCAACGCAGGAAATATTTCAAGCCGGCGGAACATACTACGGTCTTAATCAGGTTACTAAAAATATGATTTTAGCTAACAGATTAAAATTAAAAAATCCTAACGGCTTATATTTAGGTGTCCCCGGTGCAGGTAAATCTTTTGCCGTCAAGCGTGAAATCACAGATATATTTTTGACAAGAAATGATGATATTTTTGTAACTGACCCTGAAGGAGAATATTACCCTCTTGTCGAACATTTGAATGGTCAGATTGTAAAAATATCTGCAAACAGTACTCACCATATCAATCCACTTGATATTAATATAAATGCAAACGAATTACAAGACGAAAATCCTATTGCAACAAAATCCGATTTTATAATATCGTTGTGCGAACTTATTGTGTCCGACAAATTTGGTTTAACAGCCGAAGAACGCTCCGCTATTGATAAATGTACACAAAGACTTTATCAAAGATTTTTTGCTAACGAACCGTCAAAAGAAAATATGCCGACTCTTGCAGATTTACAAAAGGAATTTCGGACGGCTGATGTTGTGCATACTCTGAACAGAGTTGCTAATTCTCTTGAAATGTATGTTACCGGTTCACAAAATATTTTTGCGTACAGGACAGATGTTGATATTGAAAATCGTCTTGTATGCTTTGATATAAAAGAGCTTGGTTCACAGCTCAAAAAAATAGCTCAGCTTATTATACAAGACCAGGTCTGGTGTAAAGTTGCTGAAAATTGCAATATCAAAACTACACGATACTATATTGATGAATTCCATTTGCTGTTGCGTGATGAACAAACTGCAAAGTATTCTGTTGAAATGTGGAAGCGTTTTCGTAAATGGGGCGGTGTGCCTACCGGCATAACGCAGAATGTTAAAGATTTGCTCTCATCACCTGAAATTGAAAACATATTTGATAACTCTGATTTTATCTATATGCTATCACAATCCGATGGTGATAGGAAAATTTTGCAAGAAAAACTTGATATATCAGATGCACAAATAAAATATGTAAAAGGTGCTCAACCCGGTCACGGATTGGTTTTCTATGGTGATATAATATTACCTTTTGAAGATGATTTTCCGGAAGATACGGTAATGTTCCAGCTTTTGAACACTGACCCAACTAAAAGAAAAGCACAAGCTAAATAATTTGAATTGAGGTGAACTGCAATGAGTTTAACCGGCAATGAATATCATATTAAGTTTACAAGGGTAAAGACAAATACAGGTTTCCATAGGCAAATAAAACTAAAAAGAGTTGATGCTCCTGCATTTGTTCAACACGGTGTTTTGCATAAGTTGCAAAATGTTAATCGTAGATTTGAAGGTGATGTTCCTAAGTTTTCGATTTCACAAAAAATTGAAAATATGCAACCGCATACAACTCAGGGCAAAAGTGTTAAATACACTTTTTTAGCTATTAATAATTCACGCAAAATTATTTCAAATACAGCTTGGAAAACTGCACTTTCAGCAGAAACAATAACTCTTACATCTGCGAGGTTAGTAGGTGATAAACTCACACAAAACTTAAGATATAATGCTGATACAAGCGACTCTGGCAAAGCTGTCTTAAGTGCTGTTACAACTATATCGACAGCAAACAGAGCGAGAAAATCATTAATTCAGCATAAGCTTCAACGCAATAAATATAAAATATACAAGCAATCGGTTATTTCTTCAAAAGCTCAATACAAAGCGGTTAAAAACAGATTACAAACAAAAAAGAAGAACCTAAAATCTGTAAAAAAACAGCAGAAGTTGAAATTAAATGCTATCAACAGTAACTTTAAAAGTTCTTCTAAACTTTCTGTAAAAAGAATCAGAGTAAATGCACATATTTTGAGTAAAAGCAGAAAGATTAATTGCAAATTTCAGATTGAGAAAGATAAAGTTAATATTCAAAAAAAACTATATCAAAGTAAAGCTAAACTTAAACGCTTATATAAACCGAAACAGATTGCTTTACAAGGTATAGGTGCAGTTACTTCCGGAGCTGTATTCAGAGCATCAAATAAAATTGCTCAAAATGCACAAGACAACGATTTTGTTCAGGCTATATCAAAAGCTGCTATAACAGCAAGACAGATTAAAACTGTTAAAAATACAGTTAAAAATCATAAAATAGCTAAAGCTGAAAAAAGACCTGAAAAATTAAACAAAAGGCGAAATAAACTTCAGCAAAAGCAAAATAAGCTTAATCAAACTCGTAATAAAAAGAGAGTTAATAAGCCGAAGCAAAAAAGTACCGTCAAAGATAAGACTAAACAGATTGCTAAAAGTTTTGTAAACTTTATTGGTAAAATTTTCGGAGCATTAGCATTTCCAACTTTAATTATTATACTTAATTTTGGCTTAATAATGATGTTGTTTGGTAGTTGTACAGCTAATGGTAGTTTTATACTTGGTACATATTATTGCTCTGACTATGATATGGCTCAAGTTATCGAAACTTATACTGATATTGCTTACAGTTATAATCAAGATGTTATTCAGTGTCAAGGAAATGACTGGAAAACAGGTTTAAGCCGTATGGGAATAGATACATCTAATATGCCTGATAAGCCATCAGAGTTTATTTTCGGCAAAAACAGATATCAGAATTATAACCCGGTTTATGATTTTGATGCTCACAAGTTAATAGCATTTATGTGTGCATATACTTATGAATTTGGAAACACAAGTGACCAAAATCAACGCTGGACATATAAATCGGAATATGATGATGTATTGCAAGATTTGTTTGATAAAGAATATAGCTTTGAAGCTCAATACAATAATTCATCCTATTGGAGAACCTGTAATCAGTTTACTGTGTATCCGAGCAACAATTCTTTTTGGTATTGTGCCGGAGCCGGAACAACTGTATATAACGGTACTACATACGGATATATTGATTTTGGTAATGAAGCTCCACCAACTGAGCTAATGCCATTTACCAATGACCATACGATACATTTTGATTTAAGCACTGGCGAAGTTAAAGACCGCAATAAAGGTTACGCAAAATCCGGTTATTATATTCAAAACTTAAATTATGATTATACTCTTCCGTCAGGCAGTAAGGTTAATAGCTTTTATCACTATATTGTATCAGGTTCAAATCGTTATCTCGGCTTCAGAGGAGCTGACGGAAAGTTTTATCATAAAACTCAGCTTTATGTTAATGGTATGTCATTTAATTATGCTATTGCACATCAAGATGCTGAAAAATGGCTTGGCAGAACAACAAACAACAGAATGCTTATAAGAGATTTTCGACAAGAGGAATATGTCAAGGAATGTAAGCTCTATACCAATGTTAAACAGTTGTGTTCTTTTGATGATGCGATTGATAAAATGCTAAAAGAAAAAAATCCAACTGATGCTAATGATTATACGCAAAGATTACAATATTATCGTATTTTAGCTTGCCTTGAACCGGATGCAAACGGTAAAACACCGGATACATACGGATTACATCAGATGTTTAATTCTTCACCCTTGTTGGGTGATTTTATTGATGCAGATATATATAATAACTATGGTTATGATATGGTAACTTGGGGAAGTAATCATTGCAGCAACACAATTCATTACGGTATTGACATTACAGCAAACACAGGCAGTAATGTATATGCTGTAATGGACGCTAAAGTCGATAGTATTGACACAGCAAATCATACTATTGTACTTATAACAGCAAATGATGCAACTTTTTTCTACGAAGAAGATAAAAAGCACACCGTTAAAGTATCATATACAAATATTACAGTAAAAAGCGGACTTGCTGTCGGCGATACTGTTAAAACAGGTGATTGTATCGGAAAAGTTGATAATTTCAGGCATTGTAATATGGTTGATAACTCATCTGCAGACAGAGATTATTTACATATGAGAGTTGAAATTAAATATAATATTGTAGAGTGGTCTTGGCACGATGTTGATCCTCAATTTTTGATTTATCGTGAAAACAGTTAGGAGGTATGAAATTGATTGATAATAAGCAAAAACTTGCAGCTCTGAAAGATAATCTTAATACTATCAGCAAAAAAATTGCTGATTTGTCAGTAAAGAAGAAAAAACTTGAAAAGCAAATATCAGACATTGAGCAAAAAGAATTTATGAGCATCATTCGTCAGAATGATTGCACCGTTGTCACATTGTCTGATGATTTGGAGTTAATTAAACGCATTAAAGCAAGTAATATTTCACAAAACGAATTACTTGAATTACTTAATGATTTAGGAGGACAGAACGATGAACAAAAAGAAGTATAAAATCTCAAGAGCAATCTCAGCTATTGTTTTATGCGTTACAATGTTAGCGGTCAGCATATGCGGAGCAAATGCTGCAGAAGCAACTGCTGATGATAACAACGATAACAATACAGCAGTTGAAGAAACAACAACTGAAAGTAATGAAAATGAAAGCAACAGCACCGATTATAATTGGTCAAGCAATACAACAGGCAATGCTAATTTAACAGCAGACCAGGAGATTTTAATGGAAAATGGTATGTATCAATTTATCGCTGTCAAAACGAGAGATGATGATACTTTCTATGTCATCATTGACAAAACGAAGAATGAAGATAATGTGTATTTTCTCAATGAAGTTGATACAGCAGATATTGAAAAATTCTTGAGTGATGATACTAATGCAAATTCAACAGTTCAAGAAACCACTCAGCCTGCAACAGAGCAAGTTGAGCGTACTGCCACATCTGACGATTCACAGTTTACTATCTATCTTATCGTTGGTGTTATCGTTCTCGGCGGTATAGCTTTTGCAATTTTTAAGCTCAAAAAAGTTAAATCGACTAAGAAAAATACGGATACCTCAGATGATGATTTTGACGATTTTGATTACGAGGAAATAAACGAAGATAACAATGCTGACAATGCGGAGGATAACAAATGATATTAGTTGTTGCTGAAAAGCCATCTGTTGCAGCTACAATAGCTACTGTATTGGGAGCAACCCAAAAAGGTGTTAATTACATATATAATGATAAATACATTGTAAGTTGGTGTCTTGGACATTTAGTTACTTTGGACGATCCTGATATGTACGATAAAAAATATGCGGAATGGAAATTTGAAAACTTACCTATCATTCCCAATAAGTGGTCATTTACAATTAACAAAACTACAAAATCACAATTTTATGTGCTGAAAAATCTTTTTTTAAAAAATGATGTAACTGAAATTGTATGTGCGACTGATGCCGGACGAGAAGGCGAGTGTATTTTCAGATATGTATATAATATGGTTGGTTGCAAAAAGCCGGTCAAAAGACTCTGGACATCATCGCTTGAATCAAGTGCAATCAAAAAAGCTTTTGCTGAGCTTAAAGATGATGCAGAGTATGATACTTTGTATCAAGCCGGGTTTGCAAGAGCTAAAGCCGATTGGCTCGTAGGTATTAATGCGACAAGACTTTTTTCAATCCGATATGGCATTACGCTTAATGTTGGCAGAGTGCAAACGCCTACACTTGCAATGATTGTTGACCGTAACAACAAGGTAAAAAACTTTGTGAAAGAACCGTTTTACAAGGTTGATATTGACTGTGAAGATTTTAAAGCTGTAAGTGTTGAGGAATTTAAGTCAGAATATGAAGCTGATAAACTTGCCAAATGTGTTGATAAGTCGGATTTTACGGTTGTTGATGTAACGGAGCAACAAAAATCTGTTGCTCCTCCAAAGCTCTATGACTTAACGGCTTTACAGCGTGATGCAAACAGCATTTACGGTTATACCGCACAGCAAACGCTTGATTATTTACAATCACTTTACGAAAAACGGCTTGCTACATATCCTCGCACGGACAGCAACTACATAACCGATGATATGGCTGATACAGCTAAAAGTCTTATTGAAAGCGTTTACGGTGTATATGAAAAAATACCACAGACACCTACCGATGTTACAAAAGTTATCAACAACGCAAAGGTATCAGACCACCACGCTTTACTGCCGACCGAACAGATAACAAGCTATGACTTATCGTCCTTGCCTACAGCTGAATATAATATATTGTTTATGCTTGCCGTCAGACTTTGTGTTGCAACCGGTGAGAATTACGAATATTGTATTGATGTCATAAAAATGAAATCTGATAAAAGTGAAATGATATTCACTAATAAGGTGTCATTTCTTGAATTCTGCGGTTGGAAAGAAATTGATGCCTGTGTTCGCTCAAAGAGCAAATCAGAATTGGATGAATACTTCAACCCAAATAAAGCTGAAAGTCAATTTGTTACGGTGAAAAAAGGTCAGGTATTGAAAAAAGTTCCTGCAAGCGTATCAGAACACTTCACTTCACCGCCAAAGCAATATACGGACGCTACTTTATTATCAGCTATGGAAACAGCCGGAAATACCGATTATGTTGAGGACAGCAATGTTGAAAAAAAGGGACTCGGCACTCCTGCAACCCGTGCAGGCATTATCGAAAACCTTGTTAAGCGACAATACATACAGCGTGACGGCAGGAAAATTCTGCCGACCGAAAAAGGCATTCAGCTCATAGGCTGCGTTCCCGATGATGTCAAGTCCCCGAAAATGACGGCTGTATGGGAAACCGCTTTGCAACACATTGAAAAAGGTGCTGCAAGTGCCGATGAATTTATGAATCAGATTGAGGACAGCGTAAAGTATCTTGTTGATACATACAGCGAAGTTGACAACAGTAAACATTTTACCCGTTGGGAAACAGTCGGCATTTGCCCAAAATGCGGACAGAAAGTATTGTCATATCCGAAATCATATTCTTGTGAAAACAAAGAGTGTGATTTTGTCGTTTGGAAAAATGTCCGCGGCAAGAACCTTTCAGTGACACAGGTTGTAAAGCTCCTTACCAAAGGCAAAACGGATACGCTCAAGGGCTTGAAGTCCAAATCAGGCGAATCCTTTGATGCTGCTATTAAACTTAACTCGGATTTCAAAACAGAGTTTGTCTTTCTAAATACAAAAAAATCATACAGGAAGTAAATTATGGAACGAGAACGCTCAATACCGGAAGAAAATAAAGATATAGAGAAAGAAAAGTTACTGCCTGAGATATCAGAAATATTGAATATATCTATATCGCAACTTGAGCAATACCCTGCTGATGTTCAACTAATTCTTTGCCAAACTTACATTAATGAGTGTAAGTTTGGCAAAGACGATGTTGCAAAGATATTAAATCAAGTTATTAATCTTGATATTGATAATATCGGTATAACCAAAGAGGTTAAAGAGTTAAATCCGCCTAACTTAGACAACGAATTAAGCGAGTCTGATAAAAAAGTAAATCAAAATAAGCGTACATATCTCATATCAAGAAATCAAATTATTGAAAACGCAAGAAAAATAGCTGAACTCAATTCAAAACAACAATTACAGCAAACAGAACAAATAAACCGCAATGATAACAGCAACTATTGACAAACGAAAAAGTAAACTATACAATTACATTGTATATATGTGATTTTATTTCTCTTTTTATTTCCGCTTATAAAAATTAAGGCTTTTGTAAAGCTTATACTTGACAATAATATTATTGTGATATATAATAAATATAAAGAGATATAAAAATCAACAAAGGAGAGGTAAAATATGAGGATTATAAAAAAATTGATAGTTGCTTTAATGATTACAGCTATGCTTGTGGTATCTGTTGTAAGCGTATCTGCTGTATCTGAATATGATAAGGTAGTTTACATTACAAAGGAAGAATTCAATGATAAAATGTGGGATATGTACTTATCTGTATCACGAATTGATGAAGATACAATACTTGACGAGAAAGACGCATTTACTGTATCTATGGGCAGGTATGAATTAACAAGTTTCTTAGAGGATTATGAACCTCTCAACAGTGACATAAGTGTATCAGATGCTTATCAAGAGTTTTCTGCACATCTAAAAGATGTTTTTGAGGATATAAAAATAGATGTAGATGAAAACGGAAATATTTACGAGGAGCATAAAGACGGCAGTAAATATGATTGGACATATAATGCTGACAAGGATATGTTTGTTTGTACCGACAAAAACGGCAATATTGAAAAAACATATGACCGCTATCACACCGATTACGAATTACAGCATAAGGAAGATACAACAGTACAGGAAGAAACACAAGCCACTACTCAGGAAGAAAGCTATAACTATGTAGAAGCAAAGCCATATGTAGATAATAGCGAAAGCAATACACAAGTAAAAAAAGAAGCAGCTGTTGCTGATGTAGCTACATCTGATTCAGCTGAAATTACAAGTGGTATGAGTACTCCACAAGTAATAATTCTAAGTTTTGTTGGCGTTGCAATCATAGGCGGCATTGTTGCCTTAATCTTTACATACAAGAAAAAAATCGGCAAATAATTCATCAATACATTGTATAGTCAGGAGGTATTGTTATGACTAAAAAAAGAGGAATCGTTGTAATAGCTGCAAGCGTGATTTTTGTAATTGGTGTAATAATTGCAATTTTAGTTGCAGGCTGTGGTAAAACGGCTGACAATAAGGTGTCAACAGCAGATGAGGTTATCGGAACATCGGTACAAACAGTTACTCAGGTGGTTACGGACGCACAGGGTAACACACACATTGAAGAGGAAACAAAAGTTGTTGAAGTTAAGCAGACACAGCCTGCTGAGAAGTCAGAGAATGAAACAAGTGCTGACAAAAACAACAATGACAAGTCAAACAGTAACCAGAGCAATAACAGTAACAGCTCAGGGAATAACAACAATCAGACAAACCTCAATAACAACTCCGGCAATGCTCAGTCGAGCAAAACTAACAATTCTTCAAACTCAGGTCAGACAAGCAAGAGCAACGGCTCATCAGGCAGCACAAATAAGCCTGCAAGCGGTTCATCAAGTCAGAGTAAACCGTCAAGCAGTAAGTCTGAAAGCTCGCAAACAACTCAGCCTGCACCGGCTCAACAACCTACAAAAGATGCACACGAAGGCAAAACTTGGCACGATGCCGAGTACAAGACCGAAAAGGTTTGGGTAGTTGACGAGGAAGGTTATACTTGGCAAAAGCCAATTTATGAAACACACGATAGGACTATCTGCAATACTTGCGGTGCTGATATTACAGATTGCGTAGGTGAACACGGATATAATCATTTAATCAATGGCGAAGATGCAAGTTATCGTAATGAAATGGTAGATACATTGGTAGGTTATGAAACCGTAGAAGAACCCGAAAAAGGACATTGGGAAAGTAAAACTACCCTTGTTCGACCTGAGGGATGGTACTGATTAAGGAGCAAAATATGTCAATAATTTTACTGCCTTTTAAAATTGTTTTCTTAATATTAACTTTTCTTCTAAAGGGTGTGCTTTACATATTGTCATATACAATAATATTTTTTTCCGATTTTTGTGGGGCTATTCACTATATAATTAGACTCGGAAGCGGTATATTTGCTGTTGGAGGAACGATAGTAGTTGTAGGTTGGATACAGGAAGGTAGTTTTACAGGTTTTGAGGGTGGATTATTAATTGCGATAGTATGGTTAGTTGCTATGTCGTTTAGTATTATGTTCGATTTAGGTAACGCAATAGCAGACTTTTTAGAGAATATCGGCGATTGGTTAGGTAATTTAGCACTTAGATTTTTACATTTATAAAAATAAGAGCAAAAGCAGATAAAACTACATAAACATTTACGGCAGAGCTGTACGGCTCTGCTTTTTTTATGCCCTAATTTCAGGGCATTTTTTATTTTTCAAAAAAATTTAATTTTTTTAGAAAAATAAGGGTGCAAAACTCGAAAAATTGCGGATTAAATATAGAGGAATATTTTTAATGATTGGAGGTTAAATGATGTGTATTCGTGCAAGAGATTCTCCTTAGGAATTTCCCAACTTTTCTATCAAAACAAATGAAGGAGAGTTTTATGAAAAAATTAAGAAAGTTAAAATCAGCTGTCGCAGCAGTTTTTAAGCCTAAAAAGCTGGCATCATTAGCAATTGCATTAACAACAGTATTTGCTATGTTACCTACTGCAAATATTAGTGCAAGTGCATATTCATATACGGGACTTGATGAAATCGGCGGCAAGGTATTGATTCAATCTTCGGAAAATGCGTTAGTACTTATTGACAACGGAAGTGCAGGCAAACTTGACGCATATAAATTCCTAATTAACGGTGAGGTCGGTTATTGTATTGACCCGCAGTTACCTGCACAAAAGACTTCCGGCAAAACTATGGAGTTTTCGCAGTTTTCAGGTGAAACAGGCAAGGAGGTAATTAAACTTGACCCTTATACCACAAACCAAAAGGAAAAGGCATTAATTGCCGGTTTATCTGTTTTCTACGGTGGATACGGTGATTATTTCAGCACATTTTCAAACGGCGGTAAAACTGCAAAGTCAATAATGGACAGCTATATTAATGGTGTGTATTCTTCCGATTTTAAGCATTTGAGTAATGCTGATGACAAGTATTATTATTTGAGTCATTATGCCGAATCTCAACTATATCACGAGCTTGTCGGTGACAGCACAAACTGGAAAACTTGGAGCAGTTATAAAGACATCAACACAATGATAAACGGACTTGTTGAATTTGCAAATAATATAGCAAAATCAACAGGTGACTATTCGGCAATTTTGAGAAGCTGTCAGATGAATAATTATTATATCTGTCAGCCAAAAGGTAAAGACGGTACTTTTTGTCAGCACTTAATTGTCAGAATACCAAAGAAAGCAAAGCTTGCACTTCAAAAGTCGGGCACAAGTGATGAAATCAAAAATCTTACCGAACAAACTAAAGATAAAGATTATCTTAATTTTGCAGGTGCACAGTACACTATTTATAATAAGTCCGACAAAAAGATAGTTGCAGTTGCAGAGCTTAATAAAAACGGTAACATTGCTAAAATTTTATATTCGTATTCTAACAGTGAGTGGATAACCAAGAATTATTTTGAGCTTGATGCAGGAGATTATGTACTGAAAGAAACAAAAGCACCGAATAACGGTAAATATTATGCCATTGACGATGCAGAGTACTCTATCACCATTACATCTGATGATTGCAAGCAAGAAAAAACACTTGATGTGTTAAATGTAAACGATACAGAAAGAGTAAGACTAAACCTAAAAAAAGAAAGTGCTAATCCTGATTTAACGGATAATAATTCTTGTTATGACTTAGACGGTGCACTGTTTGCCGTTTTTAGCAATCAAAAAAGTGCTTATGATTATCTTGCCGACAATAGCAAGAAAAACAATATTGTAAGATACTTTATTACCGACAGTAAGGGCAATTGCAAGTCAATTTCTGCTGACGGTAATAGTTGGGACTACAGTACAAGCTCTGAGCTTTATAAATTTACTTACAGTAAGTCTTTATATGCTGTTGAAATCGAAGCACCTAATGGATTTAAGAAGTACAACAAAGCCGTTAATCTTACATTAACGAGTGAAACCTATGGTGGCTATGCTGTATTGTCGGCAACAATAGTTGATGAACCAATGAATGACCCGGTATATATTTTGCTTCATAAAAAAGATGAATTAACCGGTCAATACACAAATATGGAAAACGCAGAGTTTACTGTATCTTACTATAAAGGTTACTACTATTCTGAGGATGAGTTAAGCGATAAAACTCCAGAAAGGCAATGGGTATTAAAAACTGATAGCAGAGGATATACATATTTAGATGAAGCTCATCGTGCTGATAGCGACTTTGGTGAACCGTTTTACTTAACAAGTGACGAAAATCCTAACCCGGCTATACCGCTCGGTACAGTTACAATTCAGGAAACTAAAGCTCCGCAAGGCTTTAAACTAAACTCTGAATTATTTATCAGACAAATAAAAATTGATGAGCTTACAGGTTCTGTAATGACTTTTAACGAAATTGAAGTCCCCGAACCTCGTGATACAGGATTTGGTAACCTTAGCATTTACAAGACGGCAGATGACAGTAAGCATTCTAACAATACAGCTAAAAATGTGTGGTTTAGAATAACCTCTGATGATGGCATTACAGACGAATATATTGCTACAACTGCAAAAGGTCTTGACGGTGTAGCTACACTTAAAAATTTGCCTGTTTACAAGTTGAGCGGTGAATATGTTTATTACACAATAAGTGAGTTAGGCTACAAAAATTCTGACGGCACTTATTCTGTTCCTGACCGATATGTTGCTCCAACATCAAAAACTATTACCCTTAAAGCAAATGTAACACTTACATTTACATTTGCTAACAGACTTGCTACAGGTACTTTAAGACTTACTAAAACAGACAGTTCTGACACTCTTATAGACGGCTCCGGTTGGAAACTTTATAAAGCTGACGGCACATCTGTTGAATGCAGCAAAAACAGTAACGGTAAATATTCGTATAAATCCACCGGTGCGAGTGCAACTGACTGCATAGCGACAAATGGCAGTTTGACCATTGATAAGCTCCCGGTCGGTGATTATTACTTAGTCGAAAGCATAACACCAACAGGATATATGCCATATGGTAAAAAGTTAGAATTTAAAATTTCTGCAAACGCAGAAACTCCGCTTTTAATTCAATTTACCGTAAAAGATAACAAGACAATGTTGTCTGAAACAGGTGGAGTCGGCAGAGCACCGCTTTACTATATAGGCATAGCATTGGCACTTATATCAACATTTTTTATTACTAAAGCAAAAAACAGAAAGGAAAATCAGTATGAAATCAAAAAATAATGTATTTAAAATTTTTACTGCAATGGCAGTTGCTGTTTTGATGATTATGTCGGCAATTCCATTTGCATCAGCCGCAACTAATAACAATTTACTTGACACTGCTAAAAAAGTATCAATTACTACAAAATGTGCAAAGCCGGGATATACCTTTACTGTGTATAAAGTTGCTGAACTAAAAACAACCGAAAATCCATATCAGACAGGCTATACTTCCCTCGTTCCGTCAATTTCAGAAGATATATTGAGAGGTAAATCATCAGTTGTATTGGCAGCTCTTGACGGTATCGCAACAATGCCTTCAACTGCTTCTGTTGTAGGTACATTTACTACATCAGCAACTTCTGTTACAAAAACATTCTCAGGACTTGCTCAGGGAATGTACTATATCAAGGCAACAAACTATCCTGCCGGTGTAAAAAGTGTTACAAACAGCGTAATAGCACTTCCGTATTATAACAACGGTTGGGTATATACATATAAAGCTATTGACCTTGCAACTAAGGTTAATGACGGTGATGTAGTTACAGGCAAGACTATCACAAACAGCACAAAGGATAATGTTAATTTTACCGATGTAAGCCTTGGCGACACAGTGAATTTTGAAATCAAGTCATCAACAGCCGGTTCTTCTAAAATGAAGCTTAAATCATATACAGTATATGATGAGATGTCAGCAGGACTTACTCTTGATAAAGACAGCGTAAAGGTTGCACTTCTTAACGCAAAAGGCGGTAAAATTGCTGACCTTACAACATCTGATTATACACTTAATGTCACTTCTGAAGTTGACGGTAAAGCTACTACATTTAATGTAGCAATTACAAATGCTTATCTTCAGAAAAATGACTTTTATGCAAGTAATGCTGCATATACTTCTGTCACCTACTCTGCAAAACTCAATAAGTATGCAGTTGTCGGTAAAGCAGGTAACCCTAATACCGAAACAAAACTTGTGTATGCTAACAAAAACGGTGTTGAGTCAGAAGTAACCGGTAATACAGTTTATGTTTACACTTTTGCAGTAACAACTAACAAGACAGATACAGCCGGCAAGGCTCTCGAAGGTGCAGAATTCAGCCTTTTTAAAACAGAAGAGGATGCAACTGCTCTTACTAACGCAATTGCAGCCGGTACATCAGACAAGACAGGCAAGGTTACTTACTACAACACGAGCAAGGAAGAAATCAAGATTGCAAGCGGTAAATACTATATCGTTGAAACAAAAGCTCCTACAGGCTACAACATCTATGGTAAAGTTATTCCTATTACAATTGAAGCAACTTATGGAGCTGCATTTACTGATGGTTCATATATTACTAATTGTCCGACGGACGGCACAGTTAGTATTGATGTTAAGGATACAATACTATTTTTCCCACAGACAGGCGGTGCAGGTACTGCAATGTTCTATGTTATTGGTTCTGCACTTGCAATTAGTGGCATAGTTATTTTGGCTATTTGCCGTAAAGTTAAAGCATAAATAAAAGGAGATAAGTACCATATGAAAAGAAGCAAATTATTTTTGGTTATTGGAATCACATTTATGGTTTTATCTGTTTCAATGGTACTTTATCCTACTATATCAAATGCTATTAATAGCTTCTATTCAATCTCAACTATAAAAGATTATACAAAATATTCAGATACTATTTCGGCAACTGACCGGCTTTCGCTGTTATCAGTTGCCGAAAAATATAACAAAACTTTGCGTGATACAGTAAGTACATTTTCATATTCAACAGATAGTCTTGTTGACAGTTATGATGATGCATTGAATTTTGAAGATGGACTTATAGGATATATCGAAATTAAAAAAATCAATGTAAAACTGCCTATATACCACGGTAGTGATCCTGATGTGCTTAAAAAAGGTGTTGCTCACATACCTAATAGTGCTTTGCCTACGGGTGGTATTGGCAACAATACTGTTTTATCAGCACACACAGGCTATCCAACGCAGGTTTTTTTTGATAATCTGACTGAGCTTACAGTTGGTGACACTATTAACATCTATGTGCTTGATAATACACTTACATACAAAATAACAGCAAAAAACATTGTTGAACCTGACGATACATCTCTATTAAATGCAGATGATACAAAAGACTTGCTGAGCTTAATAACTTGTTATCCGTATGGTGTAAACAGTCACAGGCTTATTGTAACCGCTGAAAGAGTTATAGTGTCGTCAACACATGATGAAGCAATAGAAAGCACAAAATCAGAAAGCAAAAATAGTTTTGAAATTATAATATCTGCAATAATTGCATTTTCTACTGTAGCCATAATTGTAACTATTGCGAGAAAAAGGAGGAAAAAATATGCCCGATAAAGATAGAGCGGTTGCTATAACTATAGATAAGTCACTTATTCAAGAGGAAACCGAGGAAGAAATCAAGACAAGAGTTCCCGGCACATTTAGCGATAATATACGCTTCTTGTGGATAAAAAAAGATAACTGTGAGGAGATAAATAATGCTAAGACAATATTAACCTCACTCAATGAAAACAGTACTTATATGCTATATGACCGGTTCGGGAATATAGCCGAAAATATATCCGGAAAGCAACTATATGAAGCTCACTACGATCCGGTATCCGAAAAAAATATATCCGATAAAGATAGAGTTACACTTGTTCAAGATATGAACACTTTAGGTTATGAATTCGTGCAGGTTGAAGGTTATTCGGATGATTTCCTTATGTGGAAATCAAAAGATGAAGTCGATACAAAAAATTCTTTTGGCTTTGATGGGTGGGAAGCTGTGAGAGAATTTGTCAATAATGTACATACTCTGATGAACAATTATACTGTTCAAGTATTACAAGACAGGATAAATAAAGATTACAGCGTAATTGACTATGGCTCATTTGATGATAGAGAAATTCAGACAGCAATTAAGAATTACTCGCAACAAAAAGCTAAAAATAATGACATCACATATACCAAAGTCCAAACTGAATATGATAAATCAGAGCCGGATAACAGTATCAATATAGAAAATCCGATACTTGCATCCTTTTATGATAAGTACAATCAGAAAATTGCAAAATTTGAGGATAAAAATACAAATCTCAATGCAAAAATCAACAAACTCAATCATAAGATTACTAAGGCAACAGAGTTTGTTGAGGTTATCTCGGCTCTTGAACAGGTTATTCCTAAAACTATTTTTACTGTATTAAATCTTATTTCTCAAGAGAAACAAGAAAAAATTGCGAATATGCAATCAAAACTATCTAAACACGAAAGCCGTATTGCTGATAACAATAAGAAAATTCATAAGTATGAAAGTAAGATTACTTTATGTAAAAAAATTAATACATTTCTCACTAATATGAAAACGCAAGACGGCAGAAAAGAAAACTTTATCAACGGTGTTCAGGAATTCAGAAGTATTGCAATCCGAAATGCTTCTGAAAAATTTGATGTAACTCAGGAAAAACTCAATAAAGCTATGTCTGAATATGGTAGAACACATTTTGCATCTGAAAAGCTAAAGCTTCAAAAGCAAATTAATAATCTTGCAAATAAGAAGGACAAGCTTCGTGACAAACTGATTGCTCTTGATGCACTCGTTGATAAATTCGATACAATTAATAAAATGTCTGAACAAAAAATCGAAAATGTTATTGAGCAGAGTTGTGACAATATTGTATCTGACCTTACCGGCAAAAAAGCTGTAAAAGCAGAAACTGTTGTAAATGCTTGCAGTAAAGCTATTGACTCCGCAAGCATAGCTAAAGAAAAAGACAATTACCTAAAAAACGCAGAAATGTCTGTTGAAGATGATTATGACAGCATTGACGGAATCATAAACAACGGTAATAAACAGCAAGAATATGAAAAGCTGAAAAAGCCTGAACGCAAATCGCCACTGTCAAGGAGTCAACTCAAGAAAAATGCTGAAACAATTGCACATAATGAGCAACAGCAAAAAACTAACGATAAGACAAAAAACCACGGACAGGAAATATAAATACTGAGCCTTGTGCCGTAAATCGCACAAGGCTTTTGTTATAGAGGTAATAATATGATTGAATTATTTGGCAATTCTATTTGGAATAATAACACTCCAAACACCGATAAGAAAGTTATTATTGCAGATGAAAAAGAACTAAAGAAAATTGAGCAAAGCATAAATAATGCAGGATTCAATTACTGTGCTTACATACGAAAAGGCAATGCTTATATAGCTGTAAACAAAAACGATGTTGAAAACATACATAAACTTAATATTAATATAAAGGCTGTAAGCAACTCAAATAATAAGCCTTATAAACCAAACAAAATAATTGGAAATACACCATTTAAAAACATCAATAATAAATACTATCAAAAATATAGTGCTGACATTGCTTACGCTGTTGCTTATAGGCTTGATGAACTGAATATACCCTTTTCAGGTAAGCTGTACGATGTATATAACTCTGTTACAATTACCATTGACAAGGCTTATGTTGAACAAATTCAAAGTATAGCAAAAGAGATAACTGAACAGAGAAGTTTAATTGCTAACAGTAACGGCAAAATTACAAATGCAATCAAAGATGCGGTTAAAAAACTTAATTATTCTGAAGAACAGCTTAAGTCAATAAATAAAGCAGAAAATCTTTTATTAGACAGAATTGATGATGAAAATTTATTATCTGCTTTTGATGCAATGTTTGAAGGCACTAACAAATATAGTGCTGATGACATAGCTAAATTATCCGATGAGTTTGTAAAAATCTTTGAAAACTTACACGGATTAGAATGTGTATTTGCAAGCAGAAATGATTTTAATGGTCTGAAAAAAGAGTTTGACAAAAATATCTTGTTTGAAAAATATACTCAAGATAAAGGCTTTTCGTCAGAACAGGAAAAAGTAATTAAGAATATGATTGATAAAAACATGGACTCTGTTCTTGATATTCTTGATTTTACTTTTTCGGTTTCTGAAATGGAAGATATGTACTTAGCATATCAGCAAGGTGATTATGACCGTCTTATTAATATAGTAGCAAGCGTTAAGGATACATCACGAATTGAAATTGAGGGTGAAATTGAAAGCGGAACATATACTCCGGTTCTTCCAAACTATGATACACTCGACAGAGATTTGTTTTTTAACAATCCTGATACAGAAAGGATAACGCATATATATTTTAATCCTGATTCTGTTTCAGGTGGTCAATTCGTAATATCTGATATTAACTACGACCAAATTGTAAGTGCTGTTGAAAAATACTCAAATGATCCCGAAGCCTTTTTTGATTATCTTGATTCTGTAAGTAATCAAACACTTGCTGATGTTGGTAGTGATTATTTTCGTGATACATACGAAGAATTTTATAGTAATGAACATATAGCCGAAGGCTTTTCTAAAGAAGTAATAGAACAGCTTACTAATATTGCTACAGTAAATGCAAGCTTGCGTAACAAAGCACAGGAAGTTGCAAAGCAAAATAATTTGCCTTTTTCCGATAAATTCAGTAAGGGTGCGGAAGATGATTTCGATACTGCAGTTTATGACGGAAGTATGTCAGCTGATGATTATGAAAAATTACAGCAAGCTGACATCGAACCAAAAGCCGACCGTCCGACAATCACTTGCGACTGGAGCGAACATTCTGCGTTTGAAGATGGCAAGACTTATTCGGTAGCGGATTTTGACAGAATAATGAAATCAGCTGATGACGAATGGGTTGAGCAAAGACAGCTTGAAATTGAGGAATACGGCAGCGAAAATGCGGTTGCAGAAGCATACAGAAACGGTGAACTTGATGATGTTCATTTAGGATATGCGAAAACTAAATTTATAATCAATATGCCTAACGGAACTCAGTATACCGAGCGACAGGATATTGGGGACGACATAGGTGGAGTTATCGATTTTTTGAAACAGTATCCACAGTATAGCGGTGTTGTGAAAGTGCTTGAAGCTGATATAGAATTTGACAAAAATGACGGAAAATCAGTAGGATTGGTTGAAACAAAAGAAATATACAATGCAACCGAAACGAAAGGCATTGATGTTGAAAATACTGAAACACAATACTTTGCAGAAATAAACAACCTCCAAAAAGGAGATGTAATCTATATTGATGAAACAAAATTTGCAGTTGAAACTATTGGAAACTTTGATATACAACTTCGTGACTTATCTTCTTCATTCCCTGTTTTCAGAGCTGAAAGTAAAGAAAATCTCAATAGACTTTTAGCGTCTAAGACTGCTTATTTCCCTGCCAAGACTCAAGATGAAAATGAAGTTACCCAAAACATAGAAACAGAACAGCCTACACTGTTTGATTTTGATAACGGCGATACTCTATTCTCTGATGCAGCACATACAACTGTAGAGAAAGGCAAAAATTATGTAATGGAAGATAGAGAAACTGTTACAGGAGCAAAGACAAAGTTTAAAAATAATATAACGGCAATCAGAATATTAAAAACTCTTGAAAGTGAAAATCGTAAAGCAACTGTTGCAGAGCAAAGGCAACTTTCCCTTTATACCGGTTGGGGTGGTCTTGCAAATGCTTTTGAGCCTGACAATGATAAATGGAAAAATGAGTATTTAGAACTAAAAAATCTGCTTACTGATGATGAATATACTGCTGCAAGGTCATCAGTACTTGATGCATTTTATACAGACAGCACAATAATTGACAGTATATACAAGGTTATTCAAAATGCAGGACTTGAAAGCGGAAATATTCTCGAGCCTGCTATGGGCATTGGCAATTTCTTTGGTCGCTTGCCTGCGGATTTAAGAGGTAAAGTAAATCTGTACGGTGTTGAAAAAGACAGCTTGTCAGGAAGAATAGCTCAAAAGCTATATCCGCAAGCTAATATCACTATTGACGGATTTGAAAACACTCATTTCAATGACAACAGCTTCGATGTTGCAATCGGTAATATTCCATTTGGAGATTTTGGAGTAAATGATAAAAAGTATAACTCTCAAAACCTAAAAATTCACGATTATTTCTTTTTGAAATCACTTGATAAAGTGCGTGACGGTGGTATCATTGCTTTCGTAACCTCTAAAGGTACGCTTGATAAGAAGGACAGCTCTTTCCGCAAGACCTTGGCCGAAAGAGCGGATTTGGTAGGTGCTGTGAGATTGCCGAATAACGCCTTTAAATCGGCAGGAACGGAGGTTACAGCCGACATTATATTCCTCCAAAAAAGAGAAAAAAAGTTAGAAATTGAACCGTCTTGGGTACATACAGGACAGCTTGAAACCGGATTGCCTGTAAACAATTATTTTGTAAAGCACCCTGAAATGGTGCTTGGTGAAATTGTTGAGGGTAATAAAATGTACGGCAGAACAGACGATACAATGTGTGTGCCATTCGATGACGGAAGAACGCTATCAGATTTACTTGCAATAGCAGTTAATAATATCAGCTTTACTTATACACCGCATAAAGATAAGCTAATACCATTGGCTGAAAAGTCTGATGAAATTATATTACCTCAGGGTATTCGTGCCGAAAGTTATTTTAAGAGCAATAATGATATTTATTTTTATGGCAGTAATGGAGAAGGAGATTTATTTACTATTCCCGGTTCTGAATTACTTGATAAAAAGTACACTGCTAAAAATATAAATCGTATTTCTGATTTTATTGAATTGAGAGATACATTGCGTGAACTACTTGATGTACAGCAATATGAAAATAACGATGATAAAGTAGCTCAACTACAGTCAAAGCTCAATACACTTTACGATGATTATTATATAAAATACGGTCTTTTGCATAGTAATTATAATCGTAATATTATTGGCTTTGATGGTGCTTATCAACTTGTAGCATCACTTGAAAAAAGCTACGACAAATCTAAATTAATTGAGAAGTCAGATATATTTACTCAGCGTGTAAATGTTCCTAAGCCAACAATAGAACATATTGATACTGCAGAAGAAGCTCTTGCTATATCTATTGCAGAAAAAGGTGTCATTGATTTTGCTTATATGAGTAAGTTAACTGACATACCAGAAGAAAATCTGAAAGCAAATCTCTGTGCAAACGGCGAAATTTTTCCTGTTCCTGAGTTGTCAAGTGAAGATAACATTGTATATCAGACTGCATCCGAATATTTATCAGGAGATATTTACGCAAAACTTGATATGGCTAATTTAAGTGCAAGAGATAATGATATTTATCGTTCAAATATAATTGCACTTGAGAAAGCAAAGCCAAAACCATTAAAAGCCGCTGACATTGATGTAAGTATCGGTGCAACCTGGATATCTCCAAAGTATTATGAACAATTTATGTATGAGATTTTTAAGACACCTGAAGAAAATCGTTCAGATTATGCACCTAAATATTATTGGCAAAAAGATGGTAAGAAGATTGAAGTAGAATATTCAGCTTATTCCGGCAGATGGAGCATTAGTAATAAATCTATTGACAAGTCTGTCACCGTAACTAAAACTTATGGTGCACACGGATATTCGAGTTATGCTATATTTCAATCAGCATTAAATCTCACTGAACCAAAGGTATATAAAATTAAACTCGATGAATTTGGAATACCGGTATTTGATAAAAATCATAAACCGGTAAGTGAGCTTGATGTACCCGCAACGCAAGTAGTTCAGCAAAAAGCAAATGCAATCCGCAGAGAATTTAAAAATTGGCTTTTCAAAGATGCAGACAGACGAAAAGATATTATTGATACATATAACCGAATTTTTAATTGTATCAAGCCTCGTGAATATGATGGTTCACATCTTACTTTTCCGGGTATGAATTCAAACATCGAACTACACGAACATCAGAAAAATGCTATTGCTCATGCTATATTTGGTGGTAACACACTATTCGCACATTCTGTCGGGGCAGGAAAAACTTTTGAAATGATTGCAACAGCAATGGAGTGTAAAAGACTTGGATTGTGTCATAAATCACTTTTTGCAGTTCCAAATCATTTGACTGAACAAGTCGGTGATGATTTTTTAAAGTTGTATCCTAATGCAAATATTCTTGTTGCAACTAAGGAAGATTTTAAAGCAGACAATCGAAAAAAACTTATGAGTAAGATTGCTACCGGAAATTATGATGCTGTTATTATCGGACATACACAGCTTAAAATGTTGCCGTTATCGCCTGAACGGCAACAAGCAATTTATCAAGAGCAGATTGATAATATAATCAAAGGCATTGCAGAGTTAAAAGCACAGGATGGCAGTAATTTTAAAATCAAAGATATGGAGCGTACTAAGAAAAATCTTGAAAAGCAACTTGCAAAATTACAATTAGCTAAAAAGGATAATTCCATATATTTTGAAGAACTTGGTATCGACAAGTTGTTTGTTGATGAAGCACACGAATTTAAAAACCTATTTTGTACTACAAAATTGCAGAATGTGTCGGGTATATCTTCGAGAGCATCACAAAGGGCAACAGAACTTTTTGCGAAATGCCGTTACCTTGACGAAAAAACCGGTGGAAGGGGTGTAGTTTTTGCTACCGGTACACCAATTTCAAATAGTGTAACTGAGTTACATACTATGATGAGATACCTTAATTATGACTTTCTTGCAAATCATAATAATATGCAAAACTTTGACAATTGGGTTTCAACATTTGGTGTTCAGAAAAAAGAATATGAACTTGCTCCTGCCGGCAACAAATTTAAAGAACGCACCCGTATTGCAGAGTATTCAAACTTGCCTGAATTAATCTCTATGTTTAAATTAATTGCAGATGTTCGCACATCGGATACATTAAATCTTAATGTACCTGACTGCGAAATGCACATATTAGATGTTGAGCCGACTGAATTGCAGAAAGAGCTTGTTGATGAATTATCTGATAGAGCAGATGATGTTAATGTAGGAAAAGTTGATCCATCCGAGGACAATATGCTGAAAATAACCGGTGATGGAAGAAAGTTGGGTCTTGACCCTCGTTTAATTGACCCGGAATTTGAAGATAATCCGGGTACAAAACTGAATGTATGTGTCAATAAAGTTTTTGAAATTTATGAGAAAACTTCGGATAAAAAGCTAACACAAATCGTATTTTGTGATTTAGGTGTTCCGGGTAAAAATGTATCCGCTGATACAGATGGTAAAGATGATGATACAAAGAGTGTTTCTGAAATTGATTCACTTGAAGAAACAGGTAAATTCTGCGTGTATGATGATATTAAATCTAAGTTGATTGCTAAAGGTGTTCCTGCAGAAGAAATTGCCTTTATCCACGATGCCAAAAACGAAAAGCAAAAATCAGAACTGTTTGCAAAAGTAAGAAGTGGTGAGGTTCGTGTGCTTTTAGGTTCTACCGGTAAAATGGGTACAGGAACAAATGTGCAGGATAGAATCATTGCCCTGCACGACTTAGATGTACCGTGGCGTCCATCAGACCTTGAACAAAGACGAGGAAGAATGGTAAGACAGGGCAACATTAATAAAAAAGTACACCTTTATCGTTATGTTACTAAAGGCACTTTTGATGCTTATTCATATCAATTACTTGAGAAGAAACAAAAGTTTATTAGCCAAATTATGACATCAAAAGCTCCTGCAAGAAAATGTAGTGATGTTGACCAGGCTTCATTATCTTATTCAGAAATTAAAGCTCTTTGTACCGGTGATGAGCGTATTAGAGAGAAGCTTACCCTTGAAAACAGAGTAAAAGAACTTACAGCGTATAAGTCTGAATATGATAATACCCGTTATGAGCTTGAGGACAAAGTAAACGCTTATCCTGAGCAAAGAAAAGATTTGCTCTGCACGATTGGTAATATCCAAAAAGATATTGATAAGTTAAATGCATTGCCTAAAGATGATGAAGGCTCGATTGTTTATACATATAATTTTGGAGATGCAGCTTATACCAACTCGGAAGAAGATAGAAAATCCGCAGCTAAAGCTCTTGGAGCTTTTGTAGCATTATCAAGGCAGCACCGAAATGAAACCATTAAAGTAGGTGATATTTCAGGATATGAGGTTGAAATAATCAATAAAGGCTTGATTGTTGATGATATTACTGCGAGATTAGGCAACGGAAAATACAAGGTTAATTTTGGTAGTCTTAATATTCACAATCTTTCTAAACTTGAAAATCTGTTTACAAAATTCAATGAATTTCTGTCTAATGCTAAAAAAGAATTGAATCGAATTGATTATGATTATAATTCAGCAAAAGAAATGCTTACAAAACCCTTTGAATTTGAACAGGAACTTACAGAAAAGACGAACAGATTAGCTGAATTAACCACAGCTTTGAATATTGACCTTGCTCAGCGACAGAATGTATCTTCAGAACGAAAAACTTGCTATTTTAGCAAGAACTCTATTTTGCACAGGACAAAAAATAAAATTGCTCCGGAACAAAATAAACCTGAAATAAAAAGGAGTGCACCTGAACTATGATAATTTACGCAAAAGGAGATATAACAAAGTTTGATGTAGATGCAATTGTAAATGCAGCCAACGGCTTTGGATATATGGGAGGTAAAAGATGTGTTACAGAACTACATAGAGGAGTTGCAGAGAGCATACAATTTGCATCTAAAGGAGCTGTTGAACAGCTTGCAAGAGCAAAATGTAAAGTACAACCTCTTTTTAGCTATGCACCGGGAGATGTTTTTTTGACTAACGCACCTAACTTAAAGTGTAGAAAAATAATACACGCAGTTACTATGCGTACTCCAGGTAGCAAGGCAAAAATCAAAAATATAAAAAAGCTAATTCCTAAAATAAAAACAATAGCTGAAGATTTAAATATGGAATCAATAGCCATTCCATTACTTGGGTGTGGAACAGGTGGACTTGACAGAAAAACCGTTCAAAATTTATTAGCTCATAATCTTATAAGTGACAAAGTGACATTTTATATTGTTGATTTCTCTTAAAATAAGCTGTAAAACGATTTTTATAAAAACCTGACTAATTATATTCTTTTTTAGAACTGCCGTTAAAATCAATTTAAACGGCAGTTTTACTTTGTATTATACTTGCATTTTTAGCGTTTTTAGCATATAATAATATAAAAGATTATTTGTTTATAAAAGTAAGCGTGGTGATATTTATGATGTCAATTACAAGTACAAGGTATCTTTCTAATGTTGACTGGTTGCAGGATGTGGTTCAAGGAACGGATTTAATCCTGTGCGGAGTTTCGGCACTTGAGTATCTCGAACTATTTAATGGTTATGTTAATGAATCTAAGATACAGGTATATGCAAAAAATAAGGGGCAATTTGATAACATAGAATATCACATTGTCAATTCGTTTGACCACATAGAATATCTCAATTTTAACGGTGTTTTGTGTACTACTGTTAATCAGACTATAAATGATATGCTTGCTAATTATGATAACATAGATGAGCTTGCTTTTCTTGAAGCATTGAGTAATTATTATTTTGCAAATGATGAATCCTTTGATAATCTTAAAATTAAGCCTGAAAACCTAAATGTTTTTAACCAGGTAAAGCAAATAGCAATTGAATATTATTGCGAGGACTGAAAGGAGTATGTATATGAAAACTAATTATTTTGTAACTGCACAATGTGAAGTTTTGGTAGAATATGCAAATGCCGTTATGGCAAAGTATGAAAAGTATCTTCGCTCTGACTCAGCTTTAGATTGCATAAAAAAGATGTATAAGGATTTATGCTCATACAATACAAAGATAATTCTTTGTGATAACCAGTCTGAATTAGATAACCTATACAGCAATGTAAAAGAATATGAGTGGATAATTGAGCATATACCGTCAGCTATTTCCGTTGGAGCATTGGTATGAATTATACTAATGCTGAATTTGAATTAGCTTACGAAGAAATTTTAGAGCGTATTTTATTTGATAAAATTCCTGTACAAAATCCTATTGCCTACATTCTTGGTGGACAACCGGGAGCAGGAAAAACACAACTTCAGAAGAATATTCTTCGTAAAAACAAAAATGTCATTGCCATAAATGCCGATGCTTACCGTCAATCACACCCTCTTTTTGAGAACATACAGGATGAATTCGGTGATGACTCTCCAAAATATACACAGCCTTTCATCAATGAAGTTGTTGAAAGGCTTATTTCAGATTTAAGTGATATGAAATATAATCTGATTATTGAAGGAACATTGAGAACAGCTGATGTTCCGCTCAATACTTGTCATTTGTTGAAGAATAAGAATTATAAAGTTGAATTACATTTAATTTCAGTAAAAAAGGATATCTCTTACGAAAGCACCATACTAAGATATGAAAATAATATTAGATTTGGTATGATACCACGAGCTACCGCTAAAGAACACCACGATAAAGTGGTTGATGCAATTTGTGATAACTTGGATATAATTTACAAAGAAAACATTTTTGATGATATAAAACTTTATGACAGAGAAGGAAATAATATATATAGTATCAAAGACGGAATATCTCCCGTACCGGTTGAAAAAGGCAAGTTGTTCGGGGTGTGGTCTGAAGATGAAATCAGTTCATACAAGGAAATAATTGATACAGTAATTTTTCTTAAACAAGCAAGGAAAGCACCCGATTTAGCACAATACATATTAGAATCATCAAAAAGATTTTCTAATGCACAATCTAATTCAAAAACAGCTTCACGAAAAATTCCTTTATCAAGGAATCAGATCAATCATAACGCAAAAATCATATCAAATACACAAGAAAATCAATCACAACATAACAAAGACAAAAATAAAGACAGATAATACCTTGTAGCGGTGTTATCTGTCTTTTTAATTGTAACTGGAGTAGAGCTATTGTTTTCTATGTCAATTTTATTTTACTGCAATTTGCGATTATTGCAAACTATTAAATCAACAAATTCTAATGTTATGAAAGCAAATACACTCCAAATAATTAGGTACAAAACTATAAAATAATTACTGAATATTTCTTGTTGTTTTATTAATTTATCAATTTTATTACCTTCTGAAAGAATTTTAACATCTTTGATTTTACTATTTTCTATTTGAATATAAACAGTTCCATCAAATTCAGCAGGTGCAGTTGTTATCTCGTTTTTTATTGGTGCATTTTCACTATATATTTCATTATAATCTAAAAATGAAGTGATAAATTTTGAATTTAGAAAATCTTCTAATGCGGATTGTTTTATTGTCGTGTTATTTCCTAAAAAACTATATGTTTCCGAATAGTATGTTTTTTCATAAAAAAGTGTGTTATTCCTTCTTCCAACTGTAAATTTTTTTACTTTAACATAAGAAAAAAGATAATTTATTCTATCGTCGTTATTAAAAGTATCTGATAAAAAATCATTGTATTTTATAGGATCAAGAGCCTTAATAGTTCCTGTAGCTAATATTGTTGCATTAGATTTTTCTAATGCTTTTGAAAAATCTGATGCATTATTAATTTGTTCAGCATTTTTATAATTATCGTAGTTATTATCAATTTGTTCTTGCAAAAACAAGTAAAAAAACACACCTATTATGCAAATAAATATTAAATAGCAGATGCATATTTTTCGATTTCTAATTATTAAATTTTCCTTTATCATAAATTATTCTTCTTTCAAAATCTATTATAATTTTAGTAATAAATTTATTTTATACAATTTTTATATTTTTTGCAATACTAAATTTAATACTACAAATCAGTATTAAAAACATTACATTGGATAATGGTATACCTATAACAATATAAATACAAATAGAACACAGTTATATAAAAATATATTCGTGATTTTTAATCATTGAAAAATCCACCAAGCGTAAACACTCATATTCTTTAACAATGAGCTTTGAGGGATTGCTATTTGCTAAGTCAATTGAAGTAATAGCTCCGTCTTTTCTTTTATCTCTTTTATCTTCAACTCTTGCACTGTGTACCTCAGTTTTATTAGTAGTATATACATACGATTCTTCATTGTTGTCGCTGATAACTTTTTTGAATTCTGTTATTTCATATGTTGTACTTTTTTTGTCACTAATAGCAATAGGTGGTATATATTCACTTGCAAGTAATGAAAAAAACATTATAACACATATTACCATTAGAGTAATTAGAGTTCCAGTACTCACATCACCATATCTTTTAATATTTATTGCTATCACTAACAGTATAACAGGTATTATAGCAATGCCTAACCAAATCATTATAACTCCTCCTTATAATTTTAATAGTTTAAATTATATATGTAATTCATATCTGCTTTTTCGGAAATCCCGTCAACCCTGCCTGTCCACGAATACTGATGAATATCAACAAATGACGGAAGCTCATTGTACGAATTATTTGGTGTTGCCATCCAAATTAAATATTTGCTTGCAAGCTCATCAGGATAAGCACTGTCAACAAGCATTGATTTTGCACTATACATTCCAACATCAAATCCATAACCCTTTATTCCGTCACAAAAGGTTGAAATAATATCAGTCAATGTTCTGCGTGGCAAAACAGCCTGTCTGTATTCTTCTACATCAAGGAAAACCGGCAAGTCAAACTCTTTGCCCCTAATGGTCTTCATACAATTCCTGACTTCGGCTTTTGCAGCGTCAATAGTAGTAGCATAACTGTACCAATATGCTCCAACATTTAAACCTGCGTTTTTTGCTTGACGATAATACTCGTTAAATTTATTATCTTCTTGATTATCGTCTTTACCGTAACCGGCTCTGAGAATTACACAAGTAACACCTGACTTTTTTACTTTATTGAAATCAATATCACCGTTCCACTCCGATAAATCAACACACCTTGCTTTTTCAACTTTGATTTTTGCTGTTACAGTTTCCCTGCACTGCTTAACAGTAACAGTTGCGTTGCCAACTTTATTAGCCTTAATTTTTACTGAGTGCTTGTCCGTTGCAACTATTTTTGCAACTGAGCTGTCAGAAGATGAGTAGGTGATCTCATTTACATTATTATTTGTATCAACACTTACAGTAAAAGTATCGCCGACATTTTTTTTATACTCTGTACAGGATATATTAATCTGCGTATTGTTCTCAAGGCTGCTTTTGCTTATCTCAATCTGCAGATAAGATACATCGTTTACATCAAGCTTACCGTCATTGTTTAAATCATAGTCTGTATTATCACTGAAATTAGATATTTCGTTCTGCAAAAATGTAACATCGTTTACATTCACAGTGTTGTCGTTGTTGATATCAAAGCCGGCGGCAAATACAGATGTGCTGTAACAGATGACCAACAATATTGCTGTTGCTGTAATCAGCAATTTCTTGAATAGCTTATTCATTTTTCGTTCCTCTTTCTTTTCTCTAACTTAATCGTCAGTAAAAAATATTATCTTAGTATTGTTTATTCCATATCAATCGAAAAATCCGTTGTAATTGAACCTTCGGGAATATAAATTTTATACTTCTCTCCTGCTGTTGAAATTCTCAGTGACAAATTAGGCATTAAAGTAAGCAAATTTTCGGTTGCTTTTTCGTCAGCCGTTTTTACGATAGTATCAATGTGCGGAGTACCTTTAGTATAGATTATTTCGCAATCATCAACATTAATCTTGTTGACTTTGTAACTATCGCTATCAGTTTTATAGTAGTAATAATAGTATTGTTTGGCATTAATTTCGCCACACCCGATAAAGAATCCGCCTTCGGTATCACGATTGTCTTTAATATTAACAATGTTTTGACTGCTTTTAACTTCGTCTGAAAGTTTAATTTCATTTGTGTACTTAACAGATAAGATAATTGTTGATATACATACTATAATTAATAAAAATGATATTAATGATGTTAAGGTAATTGCAAGTTTAGCAAAACTACGGTTTGGATTTATAAATGATTTTGCAAATAAATATGCGAACAAAGACGCAGTTGCAAGTATAAAAGTAATTATAAATAACATTTCTGTCACTCCTTAGTAAATATTAAAAAAACTCCAAAAGTATTGATTGTCATATTTGAAATCTTAATTTTATAGCCTGTAAGAAAAATTTATCCCACTCCGAATATCCGAAAATGTTATAGACATTATTCTTTTCTTGATGTTCTTCTGTGGGATAACCATTCCACAGTACAAACGCAAGCCTAATGGCTCTAACAGAACCACTTGTTTGCCAAGGCTGATTAAAATTTTCAGGGCAGATACAATTTGATTCAAAATTAAACATTTGACTTGCTTGAGCTTCGTCATAACAAGCAAGTGCAAGCAGATACATTACAGATATTGTATCAGCTCTTACTCGCTTGCATTTCTTAATCAGCTTGTGAAATAACTCTTCGTGCCTTTTGCTGTCAAAAATAATTTCCATTTTTCTCTCCCTCCTAATCCTCATTATTTAAAACTCGTTCTCCTCTGACACACAGCCTGTGAGTGTTTACACCTATCGGCAGAGAAGTTTTTTCGAGGTGTCCTATTGCTACCGACAGGGTTTTTTCATATACAGTAGCGTTACTGACGTAAGGCTACTTTTAGTTTCATTTCTGCTTTTTTAATGACTTTACCTTTTGTATTAATCTATAACAGCAGCCTGTTATAAACGGTCTAAGCATTTTTTTGCATACACCGAACATAAACAAATACATTAAGCCGAGTATAAAATAATATCCGTTAGAATTATCAACAGATGTATCAGCAAAAAACCAATTAAAAAATTTCTCTATCTCAGTGCTAAAAAGCAAACAGGATATTCCCATAAGAATTGCAGTAACAACTATATTGAACAGAGTGTTTATAAGTATAGTTTTTTTATTTTCTCTTGTTACACACATTACCATAAAATTTAAAGTTATTGCCAAAACATTAATTACAGTGAAAATTTCTAAATAAAACAGCATTTATTTTTAAAACTCCTTACATCTTTCAGTACTTAACAAGTATAATAATTATTACAATTTTCATATTAAACATTCAGCTCATTTTATTGTTAAGTCTTAACTAATATACAAATCCATTTTGAAAAAGCAAATGCAACTTTGTCATTGTGAGTCCAAGTTTCGTGCTTGAAAATTGTTTTTTCAAGTTCGTCAGCACGCATAATTTTATAATACAAAACTTCTAAATCCAGTTGTTTTTCGATTAGCTCCTTATGATTTTCGATTGAATCAATATAATCAATATCGAAACTTTTTGCCTTTTCAAAATCATCTTTTGGAAAAAACACTGCAAAACTTTCAAATCCTGTTTTGTCGTAATCATAAAAATCGTATTTATTTAGTAGTTCTTTGACTGTCATTTTATTTAATCATTCCTTTCTTTTCTCATTTGTGTCGGTTGGTCTATTTTTATTTCTCTTTTTTCCTTTTCTCTAGTGAAATCAGTTATATCTTTGAAAACAAATCACTTGTTTGACTTGAAGAAATGTAATTTGTATCGATTTTTCTTTTTGACATCATTGATAAAATTTCATTTCTTTTGTTATAAATTAATTCTTCTTTTTGGTTTAATGGCAAAGAATTTTCAATAGGACTCGGCTTAATGTATTCGTCTATAATAATTCTATCTAAGATAGTTACCAATGTATCTGCTATATCGTCATCACAAGTGAGATTTTGCAAAAACTCAGATATATTGCCTTTTAAATCAATTTTTAATTTTAACAATATTAATTACTCCTTCTTTTCGAGTTGCGAATTTCCAAGTATATGGGTATAACAAAAAATAACACTATAATAATTATTCCTGTAAAAATCAGCAAACAAGTACATTTGCCTGAAATGTTGTCTATATTATTTGATAATATTTCCTTGGCAAAACTATCAATACATTCAGAAGATTTGTTTTCTAAATTAAACACTTGTCCTGATTTGCTTGTATTGCCATTACCTACTACTAAAAATTTATAACTGGCAAAAGTTTCATTACTAACACAATAAAAAGTATATATTGTGCAATCATATGTGCAACCTTCGGTGTACTTAGTATCGCTATCGTAATATACTTCATCAAAATTAAATACATCTTCATATGAAAAAGAATATATAGTATTAACAATTTGCATTTTGTCAGTATCAATCACATCCACAGCTTTCGTACACTTTGTTTTTTTTTGTGATTTTTCTAATTGCGTATTATTTTTCGCTTGTGCATAATATTCAGCGTAATTTGACTCACATTTATTAGTAATATAGGGTTGGAAAAATATAAGGACTAAAAAGTAAATAAGAAATAGTATACACCATACCACATAGAACACTTTTTGCGATTTCAACATTAGTTTCTTTTCCTTTCCTTCTTTTCTTTATCTGTATATGTTTTTGGAGTGTCGCCGGAAATACACATCACATAATCGTTAAACATTATTGTCAACACATTAATCGTAACAAAAATTTCTGAGTAAAGTAACATTAAGATTCCAGTTCCTTTTGTTCTTTCATTTTTTTATAGCAATACAAAGTAGCTCTGCAGTCAGCTAAACTATCGTGAGCAATGTCTGTTCCCCAGTCATAACCGTAATACTCTGCACACTTAGTTAGTTTCTGCCCTTTATTGCAGCCATACTTATCACTCCATTCGCCGTATATGTCTGCAAAATCTTGCATAACATCTATGACAGTCGCCTTGCTGTTTTCAATGCCGACAGCAGAAAGAAAACTTAAATCAAAATTTGTGCTGTAACCCACAATTATATTTGCTGAGTTAAGTATCCTGTTTATTTCCTGCTTAACTTCAAGAATATTGGGTGCGTTTGCTACCATTTCGGGGATTATGTGATTAACTGCCATAGCTTTATTCCAATTATCTGTATAAAGCGGCTTAATATAGCTGTTAAAAAGAGTGTTGCCCTGACTGTCTATAATTGACACCTGTAACAGCTCATCGGTATCGGCATTAAGTCCTGTTGTTTCTGTATCTATGACTATTTCGTCATATTCTATGCCTGAGTCAAAATTTTGAGCTGTAAAAGTGTTTTTAATAATGCTTTTAACAATGTCCTGTGTGATTTCTCGACGCAGTTGCAGTAACTCTTCTTCCTTCTTTATCTTTTGTTGCTGTAAAAAGGCTTTTTGACGAGCGACACGCTTTTCTTTTTCTTCTGCACGGTAAGTAGCAAGCTCTTCATCAGTCATTTTGCGTACTTCCTCGTCCCATAGATATAGCTCTTGATTAGGACAATAAGCATTAACCCATAGATACTTACCGCATTTATCATTAATTTTCACAAAATGTTTTAACTTCCATTGTCTTTCAGTGAGTAACTTTTTATCCTGTTTGACTTGTATTTTGGTTCGTACACTTGTTATGTAATTGTTCCAAATATTCAATTTCTGTTCCTCTTTCTTTTCTCTAACTTAATCGTCAGTAAAAAATATTATAATTGCGGTTATGAACCATAAACCTACATAAATCAGTGTAGGTGACAACACATACCACCAGCTCCAATTCATTACATTAAGCAGCTTTAAATCAATAAATACAATTTGCACTAATGCCGCAATCACTGCCATATAGACAATTTTTGAAGATGAATTATTGTTCATTTTTTCACTTCCGATCGTTTATTATTTGTATTAATTTGGGGTTTGAAGGTCATAGCAGAGCAAGGTATTGAAGTCAACAGAAAAGTATCTTGCAAGCATTAGTATAGTTACATATGTCATTGTAGAAGTTCCCAATTCGTAGTTAGTATAGGTACTTCTGTCGACTCCCAAATAGTCTGCAACTACTTTCTGAGAAACACCTTTTTGATTTCGCAGCTGTTTTAGTCTTTGTCCTACTTGCTTATAAATAAAGCGTGATTTAATTCTATATCCCATAAGTAATATCTCTCCTATTGGTTATTTGAAATCTTAATTTTATAGCCTGCAAAAAAATTTTCAGGGCAGATACAAATTGATTCAAAATGAAACTATTTTTTTAAACACGCAAATCCTCCTTATTCTGTTATACAAAAGTGTATTCATAAGTTGTAATTATAAAAAAACTTCTTAAATCAAAGTTTTTATTTTCTGTAATTATCAATTTTTTCGGAGTATTATTTTGCACTTCAATTGAGGTAATTGATCCATCTGTGATGCCTCCCAAAGTATCGACTTTAACATTGTTATATACTATATTGTCAGCTGTAGTGTATGAATATTCATTAGTATCAAAAAAATAATCGCCTTTTACTTTTAATTTATTATTTTTAATTATTTTGAATTCTGTTATTTCGATACTTTGAGTTGATGTCGATGATTCTGTAGAAATTGGTGGAATAAAACAACAAGGTATACATATAGTATATATTAAAGCACAAATAACTTCACACTTAGTAAGTAAGTCCTTTGCATATTCACTATAACAAATTTTTACATCGATAATCATCATAACAATCACAACTACAAATGCAACTAAACCCAACCAAATCATAATATATTTTTCTCCTTCAACATTTTTTGGTAGCAATATAATGTTGCACGACAATCAGCCAAACTATCGTGAGCAATGTCTGTTCCCCAATCATTACGCTCCTCAAACAAAAATCATATTTTTATATACTTCTTCTCTTGTAATCAATCGAAGATTATTAAGTAATTTTCTATATTTATCAGTATCGTTGTTAAGTTTTGCAAGTTGAATTTCATTGTCGTTGTTTTCAAGCTTTTTGACTGTGTCATCAATTATCTTGTCAGCAGTAACAACTTGTTGCACAATTGTTTTGTAAAGCGTTCCGGCATTAAGCATTCGTTTAAGTTCTTCTTGCTTTTGATGATATAGATAATTAGTGAAAATGCCCTCACTCCAATATAATCTTCTCATATTGTAAGAGCCTGTATTGTTGTTGTAACTGTAATAGTTGTATTCTTTATTTCCCGGTTCATTAATTACTTCTTCAATAGCATAGCAAGGTATATCAATTTCAGCTGTGTATGGTGTTTTGATTTCACTGCATATAGCATTATCAAATCTAAAGACTTTTAAGAAAGTTTCAACTGTCATAATAGTTACGCATCCTTTCTATCGTTGTAATACATTTCAAGAGCTTGTTCAACAATTTGTTGAATCTCATCGTTGCTCTTATCTGTAAAATATTTTTTATAAGTGTTGGGATTGATTGCAATTTTTTTGTCAGGCTTTTTCTTTTTAATAGCAAGTACCTTGAGCATTTGGTTTCCTGATAGCTCAAGGCTCTCTTTTTTGCAATCGGCTGATAATACTCGTAAATCTCTTGCTTGTGATTCGGATATTTTCATCAGCATATGCCCACTATTGTCAACTGTGTTTATCTGCCAAAGTATATCCTGTTCACACTCGGTCAAATAAGAAAGTTCCACACCAGCTCTGATAGACAATTCACCTAAATCAAGCCATTGCAAAATACAATCCGTAAGTTTACTTATTCTTACAAGTCTTGCTATTGTATTTCTGCTTAAACCATATTCTTCTGCAACCTTTTCTCGGCTGTTGCCCTTGCTATCAGATTCTCCGTTTAGTGCTCGTATTTCATTTATAATGTCATTACGCTTACCCTGTGAGAACATTTCGGAGTATCTTCTCGCAATAATTCTTGCTTGTTCTGATATTTTTAAGTCATTAAATCCACGCTGTAATAGATTACTTTCATCAACATATGTTTGAGCTTCTTCTTCTGTGAGTTTTTCTTTGATGATAGCCGGTATAGTATCCAGTCCTGCGAGTTTTGAGCAATTCCATCTGTTATGACCAATGAGTATTTCATATGTATCTGTTCCGTCAGGATTTGGTCTGCAAACGATTGGTGATATAACACCATTTTTGCGTATTGACTCTACCATATCATCCCTGCGTTCACCATCGTAAAGAGAATATTGATGATTATGATATGGAACAAGCATATCAACAGGTATCTGCTTTATTTGATTGTTCTGTGAGAGCATAGCTTCAAAATTAAAACCTGTCATAGTTATTACATCTCCTATCAGTTATGCAAGAATAGATATTACTTCATCGGCTAAATCTAAGTATTCCTGACCGAGCTTGCTGTTCTTAATCAAGCACAACGCCTTGCGTAATTGCGTGCTTTCAACCGCTTGTGTAGCTTTGTGTATCCTTATATTAAAAAGTTTATCTTTATAGATGTTTTCCAACTGCTCAAGCACACGCTTACTTGCATTTGTATGTTCAACCATTGTTGGCAATACTCCGATTATAGATAACTGAGAATTTATAGTATCTTGAATTTGTGTTATTACTCCGGTCAGAGTATTCAATCCATCAAATGCAAAATCTTGAGTTTGAACAGGAATAATCACTCCTGTACTTGTAGCAAGTGCGTTCATTAGCAAAACTCCAAGCGAAGGATTGCAATCTATGATTACATAGTCATACTGATTTACAATTTCATTTTTCAGAATACGCTTGAGTATCGTTTCTCTTGAGAGTACCCCCGACAAGATAAGGTCTGCATTTGCAAGATTAATATCAGACGGTATGTAATCAATCCGGTTTAATTTATTATGTCTTATGCAGTCTTTTATATCTACCGCCTTGCCTATTCCAACTTTACCCATAAGGAGATCACTCATAGTAGGTTTATCGTCATTATTGTCATAATCAGCGTATTTTGACAAGTCAGACTGTGGGTCAAAGTCAATTGCAAGAACTTTGTTGTCCTTCACTGTAAGTGCTGTTGCAAGATTGAAAGCTGTTGTTGTCTTGCCAACACCGCCCTTTTGATTAGCTATTGATATGATTTTACACATCGTGCATACCTCCGATTTATGTTAATTCTTTTATTATGTCCTCTTTGCCACGAAACACCATCCTTCTTAAAAAGGTAAATCTTCTTCATTGCAAAGAGCATCGTGTATCATCTGATATTCTTCCTGTGATTTGTGATTAGGGTCAAGCTGTGGCATTGGCTCTTCTTTGTCAATTCCCTTTTTGGTAAAACCAAGGAAATCAACTTCCGTAACAATAATTTCAACAATGTTGCGTACAATATTTTTACTGTCAATATAACTGCGTGTTTTTAAGTAGCCTGTAACGGCAATTAAGTCACCTTTTGTTTTGTATTTACAAAGATTAGTTGCTTTGCTCTCCCAAAACACAAGGTGAAAATAATCAGCGTCATTGTTATAGCTGTTATTAACAGCAAGTACAGTGTTGCATACAGCTGTATTGTTGTTGGTTGTGTACTTTAATTCAGGCTCTGCTGTTAATCGTCCAATAAGTCTTACTTCGTTTCTAATCATTATTAAAACTCCTTCTGTATGTGTTTTATGTTCAAATAACTTGTGCTCCGTTGGGGCATAAGTTATTTTTGTTTTACTGTGGCTTTATTATATATCACAATAATATTATTGTCAAGCATAAGTTTTACAAAAAATCTAAATTTTTTATTGACAGCATTAAAAAACTGAAATATAATCAATATATCACAATAATAACATTGTCAAATATATAAAAGGGTGAGATGTAAATGGATAAAATAAATAAGAGAAGTATTCCAAAAGAAAGAGAGTTTATTTGCAAGATGTGCGGAAACACATTCAAATCAACTGCTACACACGCAAGCTATTGCAAATATTGCAGAGATAAAAGGCAGCTTGAAAGGAGCAAAGAGCATTATCAAAAAATGCTCGAAAATAAAATTCGAAGACTCGGCTCTGAACAGATATGCCCGGAATGTGGCAATACATATATACTTAGGAGCGGTACTCAGAAGATGTGCGAAGACTGTGCCAACAAGCACAGTATGCAGCTTAAAAAAGAAGCTAATCGTAATTATTCAAAAAGAACATATGACTCGTTCCTTATGTATTTTCCAAAAGGCAAGAAAAAGGAATTGCAAGACTATGCAAAAGAGCATAAAATGAGTTTTAACGAATTTATTAATACTTGCATTGATTATTACATAAAAAATCATAAAGACTGATTATTCCAATTCGTTTTTATGTGATTTATCAGATACCTTTAAATAATCTTCGATACTCTGACGGGCAAACTCAAGTTCTTTTAATTCGCTTACTGTTTGTTTGTACTGCTCGTTTAATTCTTTTATATCTTCAATCAAGTGATTCCTTTCGTTTGTTAGTTTTTCAATCCTCGGCAATGTTTTGTCAGGATACAAATTTAATAATTTATTAACGGCATCATCGTACTTATGTAGTGCGGTGATGTTTTCTTTTTTATAACGGCTCGGATTTTTTGAATTTTGCAAACCTGTATGAACAGCTTTGTATTTTTCGTATGTGTTAATGAGTTTTATTACATCTCCGATTTCATCAATCTGCCGTTGTTTCTTGTTAAGCTGCGATACAAGCATCATTCTTTCGTTGTATTTTTGAGTAGAACTGTTTTCAATATCCTCCTGATTGCTGATATTGTGCGTAGTCAAAAAATTAATAAGTCTTGACGCTTCTTTCATATTTTGCAATTCTGCCCAATGCAATAATCCTTTAGATGCTTGAAATTTATTAGTGTCTATAATATTTGTCTTATAAGTTTTTCCTGAAATGCCTTTTTTAAGAAACTGATATTGTTCAATCCTTTTTCGTATTTGTGGTTCGTCATAAAACCAACCGAGAGTTCGACCTCTTGAAAATCTTTCTTGTCCTTCAAGGCGAAACTTAATTTTCACAACATTATTTGGGGTATATACACACTCAACTTTTTTGCTTTTGATTAGTGTCAGAAATTCGTCAAAGTTTGTACATTGCATTATTGTTTCATCAATAATATATCTGAGTTTAGACTTCCAACTCGTGCCTAAATAATCCTGTTGCCACTCGTAGTAGCACTTACCTTTATTTTTAGGATTTTCAATTACAGACAAATTATTTTCTCGACACAAATCATCGTTAATATTTCTTAACTTTTCCCAAACTTTGCCACCTCGGTTTTTTTGATATTCAAAACTTCGGAAATTCACAAAATCAATATTATTAAAGATAATATGATTATGTATATGAGCTTTATCAATATGTGTAGATACAATATATTGATAGTTATTATCAAGCAATCGTTCTGCAGTTTTAACTCCTATTTCTAATGCTTGTTCCGGTGTGATTTCTCCGATTTTGAATGATTGTTTTATATGTTGTGCAAGGACAGATCCTTTTCCTGTTCCTAATGCTCTGATATCTAAAAATTCACGCTCTGCTGTTTTACCGTCTGCAGTACATCCAAATGTATGCACTAATCGTCCATTGTCTGTTTTTTCAGGATTTAGTATATAGTCTATTGCTACAGCGAGAGAAGTTTTGATTGCACCGATTTTAGTGACTGCCATATATTTTCCGATACTTCCTTTATATATTTAATGTCATCATCGTAATAGCGATTTGTCGCATTTACTCTTTTGGCAATTTGATTTATATTAGCACCGATATTAATTAATGATTTATTAAGCTGTGCAATTTCTTTTAAATCTAAATTAATTATTAGTCCGTTCATTGCCATTTTTCGAGTATAAGAACTTATAGAAATTTCTCTTGTTAATGACATCCTATTTTCGATAATTTCAAATTCTTGTGGTGATACTCTGAACTTGATAATTATATTTTTATTTTTGCCATTGTCTTTTATATTTCTATCTTTCATAAGATAAGCCTTTCGTAAAATAAGTATTTAGGGGTTTTAGGGGATTTGCCCTTAACAAGCATTTTTTTCGGAGCTTAAAGCGGAGAAAAAATTAGGATTTGTGTCCACACAAAGCAGTGCTTGCTATTTTAGTGAAAAGGGATATTTGAAATAATCTGTACTCCCTATATATAATCCGCAAAAAAACGCATTTTGCACCTAATTTTGATAAAAATTTTTAAAAATATATATTTTTGTAATTTTTATATTGTTATATGGCAAATATTGTGATATTATAATGTCATCGATGTTGTCTGTTAATCGTTATTGGAACGGAGAGTTTTAATGACGAATAACAGTAATAATGCTGATGATAAGCAATTAATTTTGCTGAAAGCATACAAAAGACAAACTGCAAGGCAAGAAAAATATTTGCTTTTTGAAAAAGATTACAGAAGCAATAAATGCAGAAGTATTTTATCTCTTAATGATATAAACGATAAAAATATAAATCAAGTTGATAATAGTGCAGATATTAATAGCGTTATAAACAAAAATAATCTGCACAAAGCACTAATGACTGCATTGCAAGAGTTATCAGTAATCGAAAGGCAAATAATAGATGAGTGCTTCTTTTATGAGGATGTAAAGCGAAAAACTTATCAAGAACTCGGCAAGAAGCACAACATATCCAGGCAAGTCTATGTACGCAAGCTCAACAGAACTTTAAGCAAATTAAGACAACTTATTGAGCAACATTTTGACGAATTTTAAAATAAAATCAAAGATAATTTATTTTTTTACAAAAAAAGAGGTGCAAAAACCCAAAAAATGCGGAACATATATAGAGGACTTGGCTTCTCTGTATATTATCCGCAACTCTTGCAATGAATATTTTGTTGTGTTATGATTGCTGTAATCAATTGTTGTCTGTTTATAATGGAGGATAAAATGCACGAAAACAGACAAGATTTAAAAATAACAGCGTTGTATTGTCGCTTGTCGGCTGATGATGAGCTTAAAGGTGACAGCAACTCTATCATACATCAAAAAGAACTATTGCAAGAATATGCTTACAAACACGGCTTAAGGCAGATAGAATTCTATGTTGACGATGGATACACCGGTACAAATTTTGAGCGTCCTGACTTTCAAAGGCTAATATCCGATGTAGAAAATAATCTTATTGGAAGCGTTGTAGTCAAGGATTTATCACGATTGGGAAGAAATTATCTAAAAGTAGGTTACTACACAGAGGTACTTTTTCCTCAAAACGATATAAGGTTTATTTCTGTAACAGATAATATAGATTCTATAAGTGAAGCAGGAATGAATGATTTTGTGCCATTTAAAAATATAATGAATGAATGGTATGCAAAAGATTTATCACGCAAGCAACGAGCTGTTGTAAAAAGCAAAGGTAATTCAGGTAAAAGATTAACTTGTCGCACTGTTTATGGTTATAAAAAAGACGAAAATGGTGAGTGGGTAATTGATGAACCATCTGCGAATGTTGTTAAAACAATTTTTAATTTGTATCTCAAAGGATACGGACAATCAATGATTGCAAATTATCTTTTTCAACAAAAAATTGAAACACCGAATGCTAAGAAATCAGACAAAACTAAAAATCCATATCGTTGGTCTGTTCAGACAATAACACAAATACTATCTCATCAAGAATATGCAGGTGACACTGTAAATTTCAAAATGTCTGAACTTGGTACTAAAAAAGTGTTTACAAACACACAACCTGCAATAATTGAGAGAGAGGTTTTTGAAAAAGCTCAATTGCTCAGGAAAAAGCGAAAAAGAGTATATAGACGATTTGACGAACAAGCAATTTTTGCCAATGTATTGTTCTGCTCCGACTGTGATAGTAAGATGTACATACAGCGTAAATTCAATAGAAATTGTACAAACTCATATGTATGTTCTAAATCAAGACTGTCATCAGACTGTTCTTCTCACTATGTTAATGAAAAAAAGCTAATTGCTTATGTTTTAAAAAGCATAAATGCTCTTATTACGACAGATAGAAAAAGCCTTGTTTCATTGATTGAAATGAAAAAGCAGTTAGAAGCTCAAAAGCAAAAAATTGAGAACGAAAAAAATCTCCAAAATGCTAATAATCGCATTTCGGAGATTGATAAAATTCTTATTAATTTGTACGAGGATAAGGTCAAAGGCAATATTACTCTTGAAACATTTCAAATGTGTGACAAAAATTTTTGTATTGAAAAAGCTGAGTTGCAAAAACTCATTATTGACAGTTCAAGACAAAGTGTAGTTATTAATAAGCAAGAAGTAGAAATTTCAAATTTCATAAAGATGCTTAATAAGTACCATACACCATTGTCCGAATTAACACCTGAAGTCATAGATGATTTCATTGAAAAAATCGTAGTATTTGAAACAGAAAAAATTAACAATGTTCGCAATCAACAAATTAATATCTTTTACCACGGGATTGGTATGATAAGCCTTGAGTAAAAGTTGTACCTTAATTCATCTATCCATATGCAAACTTAAAAAGGCAAATTTCTTAAATGGGAACGAACAAATAGCAATGTTTAGAAATGATAGAAATAAAAAAATAATTGCATTAGCTGTATTTATTTTATCATATTTTGTATTTTATCTTTTTAAGTAGTTTTAACACAAACAGTCAGTTAAAGTTTTTGCTTTGACTGACTGTTTTGTTATAGTATGAAAACAAAACAGTTAACGGAACTTACAGCAAACAGTTCGGATAAAAAGCTTGCATTAAAATAAAATTTGGCTTATACTAAAAATGGAAGATTTTTGGATAAACTGTATAATCAGGACGGCAACTGTGATACATATAATTACAATTCAACCACAGGCTATCTTGACAGCGTAAACGATGTCTTTTTTGCTGAACATTATGCGGTTTTATAATATTTAATCCTACATCAATTGCGAACAATCACAATGTGCGGGGGCATTTTGAAGTCTTTTCTATTGGAGCGGATGCTATCTTACTTGAAGAATATGAAACTTTGAGCGGTCTCTCATTTTCATTTGGAATCGGTGCAGGGATAGATTGGGTTCATGGGTATACTACAACTAATCAAACCATTTTTAAATCTAATGATAATCCAACAAGTAACACAAAAAATAATATCAAAAGTAATACTAACAATAAATCAAATACAGTTAATCAAAATTCCCACAAAGTAAGATGTTGCAGAGCTTGCGGAAGACCTGACTATATCTGTCCATCTCCGGTGTATTATTAAAAAATAGTAGGGGTGCTTTTATGTTAAAATGTTTAAAACCTATTTGCTATGAGATAAATTGCTCAGATAACGATATAATTAACAGCATTATGGAAAGCTCCTGCTTTTATGGTGAGTTTTTAAACAATTCGTTTAAAATGCAGTTATTATCTCAAAATAGTATTTTTATACAAAACGGCATTAATCCGATATTTTGCGGTAATGTAAATAAAAATGGGGATAGCGTAACCTTGAATATAAAATTAAAATTGAATTTAGAATGTTGGCTTTTTATCTTTATAATAGCTTTTATTCTTTTTGGCGTTATAATATTTAATATTATAAATGCTTTTCTTAAAAATCTAAATTATATATCAATAATATATCCATTAATTATTTGCATTGTTTTTTTAGCGTTTATTTGTATTATTGTAAATATGAAATATTCTGATATGAAATTTGAGATTGAAAAAATTTTAAATAAAGATTTTAAAGGAAAATTCAAAAGAATAATATAGTTTTATTAATGCTTTTTAATATTAGTTTTATAAAGAATATGTAATAGTAATATTGAATTTATTTTTTGCTTAGGAGGCTCTATGATTAAATTATATAACAAAAATTATGATTATGAATTAAAAACAACTAAAGAATGTCTAATTGGAAAATTAAGAAATTCGACGTTTCAGGGATTGTTTAATTATTATAAGCATTATAAAGACTATACTTTTTACGGAAAAATTTTTGAAGAAAATTTTGAAATAAAATCTGTCCCGGCAAGTAGCAGAAGATCTTTATTTAATCCTTTAATTATCGGAAAATTTTCAAGCAAAAGTAATAAAACTGTATTGTCAATTAACATGAAACTACCGTCTTCCGACTATATTTTTATTGGAATGTTTTTTGTTGCTTGTGTTTTTTGTGGTGCAATAATATACTCTTGTTCGTTAGAAAATTCTAATTTAATTCCGCTTATTTTTATATTGCCTTTTACAATTTTCTTGCTTGTTAATGTATTATTTTTCTTTTTTGCAAAAATGAATTTTAGTGATGCAATATACAATATTGAGAACATTTTAAAAGAATGTATTATAATAGATGATAAAGTAAAACCGTAAACGGAGTTGAATACACATACGAATATCTCAATGGTAAGCTTATGCACGAAACAAGGGGAGAAAAAGTATTTGACTATTGTTATGATGCAAACGGTCAGATCTATGCAGTAAGCTACAAGGCAAAATCTTCAACCGATGCAGTAACATATTACTATGCGCATAATTGGAGAGGCGACATTACTTCAATCTATGATGCTGGCGGTAATGTTGTAGCTAAGTATGAATATGATGCCTGGGGCAATGTGCTTACAGTAACAAATTCAAATAACAGTGAAATTACAGACCCTAACCATATTGCTAACCTCAATCCATTCCGCTATCGCAGTTATTACTACGATTCTGAATCAGGCTTATACTACCTTATGAGCCGCTACTACGACCCTGTAGTACACAGATTCCTAAACGCAGACGGTATTGGTACCCCTGGAATTGAAGCACATGCCGGAAGTTCTTATACTCTTACTTGGGAAAGCACGAAATTTAATGTATTTGATATTGCTGAAGATATTGATAAATCTATAGAGGAGTGGTAAAAATGAAAAATAAATATATTTTATTAATTTATATATTTATATATTTTGTTTGCAATATTATCAATTCTAGTGCAAATGCGAGTTCATATAAATTAATTAGTACATCTCCTATCGGGAAAGAAGAAACAACTAATATAATTACTTCAATAGATTTTAGAAAAGAGAATTCTGAAAAGATATTTAGTTCTATTAGCTGTTTTGCTATTAATGATGAATCTATTGCTTTAGGATATAACGACGGTGATCGGAAATACATAAATATTTATGATGATTACTGTAATTATGAATATAGTTATTCGTTTGATAACTATGGTTCTTTTGGTATTGATTTTCAAAATGATACCTTGTTGGTTTATTTACTGCGTGAAAATATTGTTATTTCGATTAATAAAGATATATCAACTATTGAGGTAAAATCCGTTGAGGAAAATGATGAATATCAAGAGTATTTAGATAAATTTGTGTGTTCAAAAGTAAAGGTATGTAATGGCAATAAGTATTATTTATCTACAGGTGATTTGCTGTTTAGTCCGTCATATACGCAACTTGTCAAAGTTGATGAGAATAATAATAAAGAAATCTTGTTCGATTTTACTAAAGACAATTATATAAATTTATTTGTAATTGGAACAATAGTATTATTATTTGTTTGTATTTTATTATTATTAATTTATAGCAATATAAAAAGAAAAAATTAGGTGACTGTTGCTATGAAGCAAACGGTCAGCTTTATGCAGTAAGCTACAAGGCAAATTTTTCAACCGACGCAGTAACATATTACTATTTTTAGTGTTAATGCTTTATTGATTGCAACGATTTTATACGGTTACGATTCATCATACTCAACTCAAACTGTTCCTGCAACATAAAAATATCAGAAAGGTATATTATATGTATAGTATAATTAGAATAATAATCACTATAATAGTTTTCATTTTCATAGCAAGGATTTGCAAGCCCAAAAAGAAAAGAATGTATTTCCTAATCATTGTTTCAGCATTATGCTTTTGCACAGTATTGGAATTCTTGCCGATTGAAAACCTATTTATAGATTTTCGATCTCCTCAACAGGTTATTAACTATTTATATCCATCAAGCGAAAGAATAGCTGATGTTGTTTATGATGAAAAATCTTGTATGGTTATTTTAGAAAAAAGCAAGAACAATTATACTAACACATATTTGGGGACAGACAATAATTCATATAAAATTACTACTGTATTTGATTATTCAACAGAAAGCCAATATGATGATAGATATGTTAACTTAAGCATAACTCATATTAATAACTCCTCTGACTATTATTTATGTGGCACATATTATTTCGGTGAAGATATTCAAACTATAAAAGATACTTCGGACTCAGATATTAAATTTATTCCTATTGGAGTTATTAATTCTAAGCAGTCTTCTAAGGTATATAAATCATATTTAATTTATGGTACTATAAATAGTTACACAAAGAATTATTCTTTAGAAATAAATAATCAAACTATAGTTTTTAATTAATATTAATAAATGATTTTTAAAAACTCGACTTTTTTAATGCAGTAACATATTACTTCGCTCACAATTGGAGAGGCGATATTACTTCAATCTATGTTGCTGGCGGTAATGTTGTAGCTAAGTATGAATATGATGATTGGGGCAATGTACTTACAGTAACAGATGCCAATAATAAATCTATTACCGATAAAAACCATATAGCAAACTTAAACTATATCTTACTGGAATTCAAATTTTGATGACCCAAGGGATCAAAAAATGATAAGTATAGGCAGTAGTTTATGGGATAAAAATAATCCCCCAAAAAGTACTATTAAAAGAATAGGAGGAATAAGATGTTAGAACTAAAAAAATACAAAAAATCTATATTTATTCTTATATCTGTATTCATACTCATAGGTTTTGCTTTTCAGCTTTCAGCTTGCAGTGCATTCACCTCAGAAGAAAAAATTCTGACATCTACATCGCCGGACAATACATACACTCTAGAGGCATACAGGGTTAATGGAGGTGCTACAACAGATTATTCAATTAAGGTGTATAGAATAGATAATGATAGTTCCAAATCTTTAATCTATAATAAATATCACGATTATAATGCTGAAATAAAATGGATAAGCAACTACACTGTTTCTATCAATGATGTAACCATTGACTTATCTAAAAACGAGACATACGATTGGAGAAATAAATAACCTCTATACAATATAATCTATTCCGCTATCGCAGTTATTACTATGACTCGGAATCAGGATTATACTACCTTATGAGCCGTTACTATGACCCTGTTACCCACAGATTTGTGAATGCAGACGGATATTTCCAGTCAGGCGATAACATTCTTGATACAAATATGAATGCGTATTGTCAGAATAACCCGATTATGAATTCTGACCCGACAGGCGAATCATGCAGAAAACACGCATGTTATTATGTAGGTAGCTGTGAAGCATGTAATCCTGATTTGTACAGATTGAGAAGAAGCAGACCGGGATTTGTAGCAAAGGCTTATTCGGCGGGTTCAAAAAAGGGTGGTGATTGGAAACCAAGAAAAGATTCTAGAAAAGGTTCCGAAAATCGACAACCTACAGGGGCTAGAGAACGTAATAAAGCTCATCCTAATGGTGAAGAACATAGTAGAGTTCCAAAAGGCAATGGACTTAAACGCTATGCTCCAATTACTTTGGAAAAGATATTAGCAACAGAAGTTATTATAATTTCAGCAGTTTTTATTGTTTATTTAGTAGCCAATGATGTTACCGGTGTTGGAGTGATTGATGATGCGGTAATCATTCCGGTTGCGATAATAATTTGGGAGGCAGCTCAGGCTTTTGCTTAATGAGAGGTTAATTATGAAAAAGAAATCTGAAATATTGCCAAATAATATTTGTTTTATCACACATCAATTAGAACATATTCATAATGTTAGTGTTAGCATTTCATTTAAAGCAGGCTCCTTGTATGAAAGTAAATATAATAACGGTATTTCTCATCTGGTGGAGCATCTCTTTTTTAGACAACTGTCAGATTTATCTCAAGAATCTCTTTATTTTAATATGCAAAAAATCGGTGGTGAAATTACAGGCAAAACTTACTGTGATTATGTTACTTTTAGTATCAATGTTATACCACAATATTTATATGATGCATTAGATATTATGCTAAAATTTTTTGATGATTTTGAATGGTCAAATTCAATTATATTAAAAGAAAAAGAAGTTGTTTTGCGTCAAATAGAAAATAAAGCATATTCTTATAATCAATGGATTGATTCAATATATTTTGATAACACAAAATATACTCTTCCGATTATGGGAACCAAAAAAACTGTAAAATCTTTGACTGCTTTTGAGATAAACAGTTGGAAAAAAGAGTATTTTTCTCCGGCTAATTCTTGTGTAACATTAACCGGTAACTTTAGCAATGAATTTTACGATTTTTTAAAGCAAAAACTTAGTATCATTAATAATTTTGGCAAAAAACAAGATCTGATAATTGAAATTGCTCCAAATTTCACAAAAAGAAATAGCGACAATTATTTAACTGTAATAAATGCAGACAGTAAGTTAAGTGAAGTAGTCGTATTATTTGATATAAAAAACTCTTTTGATTACGAAAGCGTAAAACTTATTACAAGCATTTTGAGTGACGGATGTGGAAGTAAACTGTCAATGATTATGAGAGAAAAATATCAATTAACAGATGATATTTTTACACAACTTACAAGTTATTGCGGCTTTCATAGATATAGTATATCTTATACTGTGAAAAATAAAAATATCTTTAACAGTATAGATATTCTTTTCAAAATTATCAATGAAATTAAAACCGATATAACATTAAATGAGTATGCATCAACAATACCGTTTTTTACGGATAATCAAATGATAGATTTAGACAATTGTCAAAAATTGAATGAAGATTATGTACTAAGTGATTTTATTCTTGATATTTTACCATCTGATCCAATTGAAAAAGCAAAGAAGTATAAAAAAATTTTAATTAATGATTTAATAAAAATTGCAAATGAAATTTTTGTAAAAGAGAATATATCTTTTATAATTGAAACTTCAATTAACCCTTCAAATATTAAATCATTTTTAGATAACCTTATGTATCATTAAAAGATATTATTAATTCAGATTAAGGGTGAATTTGTGATATGAAAAATTTTAATTGTGTATTGTTACTGTCATTATTAATATCATTATGTTTTATAATTATTCCTTTATCTAAAAATGTGTTAAGTCAAATTATTGTAAGTCTTTTATTTTTTATAATAGCGTATTTTTTTATTATTGCATTAAAGCGTGACAGGAAATCAAAATATAAAACAACAGATAAAAAAAGATATATACCTGCTGTTTTATGTGTAACTGTTTTTGTTTTTAGCTGCGTTGTTTTTCAAATACTAATATATTTAAAAAATACTGTAAAATATAATTATTGCATTTCTATGTCATTATTGCATTTTATTATTTCTATGATATTAGGTTTTGCAGTGCTTAGTATAAATAAAAACAATGTAAATAATACTGCGGCTTTTGTAAAAATAATATTGCTGATTAATTTAATAGTGAATTTTATAATTTCGTGTTTATTGATATTCGGTTATTATATTAATAATTCTGGTGTTATTATACTTTCATAAAAATTATATGTTTGCATTTTATTAAATAATACAAAGCACTCTGTTCAGGAGGATAATATGGAGAAAAATATTTCATCTTTTGTTTATAAACATTATATTTTTTATAATACAAAAAATCTTATTCTTAGAATTTTAGGCTTGTTTCTTATTAGTTGTTCAGCTATATTTTATGTAGAAATCGGTTCTCCGTATGGCTTTGACAGTGTTAACTTTTTTTCAGAAACTGTATATTTATATACAATAGCAATCACTGCTTTTGCATCATTAATATCAATTTTATCTTGTGTGCTATATAAAATTAAGCAATTGTGGAGTTGCATATTAATGAAGTGTATAACAAATATTTATATTTCTGTTTTATTTTTAATGGTTTCTGTTTTTAATTATGACGGAAAAGCATTTTATACAGATGATAAAATTGTTATTGCCATAAAAGTTTTATTGTATTTAGCGGTAATTCCCGTAGATTTGTTTATTCTCAATAAATGGATTATCCCAAAATGCAATCATAAATCAAACAGTCACAGCAAATCTTACGCTTACTGCTTATGTATTATCGGTGTTGTGCTTTTTAGAGAGATAATGAGAAACAATTACCAAAGTGTGAACATCCAGGAATTGCTGAAAACAATAGCTTATTTGTTTGCTGTTGTTATGTTGATTAACGGTATATACTATTTTATGCAGGCTTTTTTTGCAAAGAAATATTCGCTTGATATACTTTCCGATTATACGGAAACCTATGTCAATTCTTTGCACCGATTATAGTTTTATTTTTTGATTAGACATTTCAAGTAACTATAGCCATTATTAAAATATACGGTATTTATTTTATCATATTTTGTATTTTATCTTTTTTAAGCGGATTTAACACTAACAGTCAGTTAAAGTTTTTGCTTTGACTGACTGTTTTGTTATTAATTGCAAAACTATACATAATTAAAGACAAGATGTTCATTTGCTGAATATAAGAACAAAGGGTATCAATACTGTTTTGTATTGATACCCTTTGTTGTTTGGTGCACCGAATGAGGATAAATCCGAACCCTCAACATCTGCCAGAGTGATAGTCTTGGAACCATCCTTATAGTTGAAAGTAAGGATTATCTTGTCCTCATAAAGATACACCGCATTTACAAAGCTGTCGATCAGCCTTTGCCGCTGTTCCCGCTTTGTCACATCAAACTTGCGGAAACGGTAAATGAAAAATGCTATCTGTTCTCTTGTAAGCAGGGGTTTGTGCATTTCTTCCTGCAAAATGCTGACTTCAAGCTGGCTTTTTGTTTCTTCCAACTCGTCCAGCCTTTGCTTGGTGGATGGGGTAAAAATCCCTGCTTGAATAGCGTTGAGCATATTGTTAATACCTTTTTCCGTTTCTGCAAGCTGTTTTTTCAAAAGTGGCAGGTCGGTGCTTTCTTTCTTCTGCAACTCCATCAGCGTATCAATCAGCCGCTCCATGACTTCATCATTCATAATTGCTTTCATGGTATAATTGACAACCAAATCTTCAATCCAGTCTTTCTTGACCGCTTTCTTGTCACAGAGCTTCTTTTTCTTAGTATTCACACAGCGATAATAACGGTGTACTTTCATTGTATGGCTTGTGCCGCTTTCTCCCACCATGAAAGAGCCGCATTTCCCACAGTACAGCTTCGTTGTCAAAAGGTAATCATCCTCGGCTTTGTGACGGGCAGGAGCTTTTTTGTTCTTTGCCAGCCGTTCCTGTACCCGTTCAAACAACTCTTTCGGGACAATCGCCGGAATACCGTCCTCCTTGACTACATCACGATAGCTGTATTCTCCCATGTAACGGCGGTTCTTTAGCAGGTGGTTCATAATATTCAATGTGATTTTCCCGCCACGAATGGAACGCATACCCCGGCTGTTTAACAGATTGACAAGTTCCTGCATGGTCGCACCCTCGCTGTACTTTGTAAACATTTCCAGTACCACCGGGGCGGTCTTGGGGTCGATTTGATAAAACTGCTGTTCGTCAATGTAATATCCCATCGGGACAGTACCGCCATTGTATTTACATTTCAGCGCATTGTCAGTCAGACCTCGAATAACCTTTTCAGAAAGTTCCGCAGAGTAGTATTCTGCATAGCCCTCCAGCATAGCTTCCAGAATAATTCCCTCGCTGCCCTCGGAGATATTTTCCCTTGCGGAAATGACTTTCACACCGTTCTTTTTCAAGAGATTTTTGTAGCGTGCGCTATCATAACGGTTTCGTGCAAAGCGGTCTAATTTCCAGACAAGGACAACATCAAACAAGCCCTTTGCGCTGTCTTTAATCATCTTCTGAAATTCAGGGCGGTTGTCCGTTTTTGCTGATAAAGCCCGGTCAATGTATGTTCCTAAAATCGTGATACCGTTTCGTTCTGCATAATCCTTACATTCTCGCAACTGCCCCTCAATACTTTCTTCTCGTTGATTATCGGAAGAATAGCGGGCGTAGATCACACCTTTCATTTATCCACCTCCATCATTTGAAGAAGCGTCTGCTTTAACTTTTTACTCATTGGCGATTGCGGGTCAAAACACATTTCAATAAACTGCCGCATTTCCTCACTGCCCGTTGCAATTTTAGGGCGGTATTCGTACAGCTTGCCTTGGGGCTTATCCGTCCGGGCAAACAGGTAATCCATAGACACATCAAAATAATCTGCATACTTCACAAGCGTTTCCAAAGACGGAGCAGATTGTCCCTGTTCATAGCGGTTAATGCTGGACTGTTTTACTCCCAGCAAATCCGCCATCTTTACCTGTGACAGTTTCACGCTCTCCCGCAATATCCGCAGACGTTCTCCCAATTCTTTCATAGCTGCGACCTCCCTGTTTTCTCTGTGCTTATTATAACATTTATGCGTTTTATTTTCAATCCGCAATAAGCATAATTATTATGATAAATGCTCGCATAAAGAGCAGAGGAAACAGGGAATGCAGCACCAAAATAAGCGGTCAATCTGACTGTGATGTTACAGCAGACTGAAACCGCTTATTTTTGCGTTTTGCGGGGAATGTGGGTACACATGACCGCAAAACAGGGTTTCCAAAGGGTATCCCTTTGGCACACGACTTTGCTTGCAAAGTGTAGTGTGTTATACGCTCTGTCGGCGTTGCTGCGAAAATGAAGTTGCCGGGGGAGGGCAAGTACATTTGAAGTAGCAAGAAAACAGGGCTGTGGTTGCATGGCGTAAAGCCGCAAATACAGGGCTGGTTTCAGCAGCAGACAGGGCGTATAGGAAAGCCCCCGTCCATCGTCCCACGTCGGACTTCGGGACAAAATGTCCCGAACTTGTGGACACACTCACGAAAAAGCGGGTGGGTTTTTCTCTCAAAATTGAAATGGGCGGGAAGCCATTTTAAGGGCTTTCCCGCCTTGATTGCCTATCAGCAAAGGTAGGCGAAACTGTCAACGGCGGCGCATTTATGCGCCGTTCATCTTGACCGTTGACTGGATCGGCTGGCTTTGCGATTTCCCATCACTTTAATAAATGCGTTTTCTTCTCAATCGTCGCTTTTACGAGCAAAACTGTTTTGGGATTGACAATCAACATTTCGTAAAACTGGCAATACGAAAACCAAAACGGCAACCGCAATAATCCCTATTCCACAAAGTAAAAACCATTTTTCCACACCAATTCGTTCTGCAAAAATACCGGAACACAGCAAACCCAGCGGCATGGCAAAGGACATCACGCTTCCGAGCAATGAGAAAACCCGTCCCAGATATTCTGGTGGAAGCTGCTCTTGAAACAAGGCGTTTTGTACTCCGTAAAATGGAGAAGTTAATCCCATGACTGTACAACAAATTACAAATATAAAAAACGCATTGGTGGGCAGCAAACCGGAAATCGCAATGCTTACCCCCATCACAAGAACCGATAGACCGATTGAAAAAATCCGGTTCTTGAATCCACCCCAAACGCTGAGCAAAATTCCCCCTGCAAGCATACCGCCTGCAAAAGCAATTTCTGCTATGGACGCATGGGTAGGTGTTCCACGAAAGTATCCCATGCTCATTAAAGGGTACAATGCACTGATAGGCATAAAGAAAAACATATATGCCGTTCCAATCCAAAGTAATGCGAACAAACCCTTGTTTTTCTTTAACTCAAAATATCCCTCCTTCATATCCCGGAAAAAGCTGTTTTGGCTTTCGCCTGGGCATATTGGCGGATTTGGAATCGACAGAACCGCAACAACGCCGCAAGCCAGAACTGCGCCGATAATATCCAATAGAATAATCGTGCTTAATGACCAGACACTATATAAGAAAGCGGCAGCGGCTGGGCTGATCAGGGACACGGCGGCCTGCATGGTCTGATTATAACCGGCACATTTGGTTAGCTGGTCTTGCGGAACCATAAGCGGTGTAACTGCGCTGGACGCAGGAGAATGAAAAGCGTTGCCGATACTTCTGACAAATAAGACCAGCATAATGAGCCATATGGGCAGTTCCATAAACACTGAAACGACTGCCAGAAATCCTCCTGTTGCGGCAATCATAAGGTCTGCTCCGATCATCACTCCTTTGCGGCTATGGCGATCCACAAAAGTCCCTGCAAAGGGGCCAATCACAGCTTGAGGAAGAAAGCCCATCAAGGTTGCAATGGATAAGACCATAGCGGAATTTGTTTTTGCTGTGAGATAGAATATAATGGACATTTGCAAAATCCCACTTGTAATGAGAGAAACGCTCTGTCCCGCCAGCATAGTAAAATACTTCTTTTTCCAAAATTTAGTTTCTGTTGTCATATCAATACCTCCTGTTTTTGTCACATACTCTTTTCTGCGCAACAAAAAGCAGATATATGCTCCACTATGGGCATATACCTGCATAACAAAAGGCACGACAAGAAATACTCTATGACAATCATTGTCATAAAGGATTGACCTACGTGTTTCTCTGTACGCACGACAAAAAAGCCCATCACATGGAATGAAAAACCGACTTTTTGTTGTTTATTAGCGTACAAAAATTAACACACGTAAGCCTCCTTTCAACTTCAAACTGATTGTCAGAATATCATATAACAGATAGATTGTCAATCAGTTTGAAAAATTTTTGAAGTGGATTGGTTTGTTTATAACTGAAAATCTAATTTCTTTGAACTTGCAGGGAATGGAATGCTCCGCTTACTTTTTTAGCCCTAACAATTATAATATCTGGAATTTCCTTGTTAAAATAGCATTCTTCATAAAAACCATCAATTACAAAACCAGTGTCAAAACACATATTAAAAATATCCTGCAAAGAACGATGATAGTAACATTGCTTTTGTGGTTGTCCTTCAATCGCAATATCGTAGTAGCTGTGTGGTGTCATGTATTTATCTGTCAGTGTAACAAAGCACGGATGCTGTGTTGCAAATACAAAAACTCCATTATCCTCAATCAAATTGTAAACAGCGGTAAAAAGCGGCTTAATATCGGTAATATCCATGACCGCCATATTTGAAACCGCTTTTGTGAACATCCTGTTTCTTTTTAACGTCTTCATACTGATTTCATTAGTGGCATCTGCTACGTAAAATTCAATTCTATCAGTATTGTGTTTTCTTCGTTTCTTTGCCAGTTCAATCATTTTTTCACCATAATCAAAGCCAACAACTGAAATGCCTTTTTCAGCAAGATATGCCGAATAGTTTCCGTTTCCACACGCAATATCTAAAATATAATCTGAGGAATTGGGATTTAGAAGTTCTGTGACCTTTGGACGGACCACGTTTCTGTGAAAATCATTTGATTCATCACCCATTGTATAATCCCAAAATTCAGCATTTTGATCCCATATCATTTTACTTTCTTCTTTTGAGTATCGCATAATTCCTCCTTCAATTAGAAGTTTTCTATCTATTCAATAGGCAAATTATGTTGTTTCAAAAAGGAAAGTTTATCCCAGTAACCTCTTTGAAATAAAATTTTCCCGTTCACAACATGGAAAAATCCGCAGCCTCTTAATCCTAATGGGTCTCTCCATTCTAAAATTGCCCACTGCCCATCTTCAAATATATTTTCTACAATGGCTGTCATATCAGCTGTGGTAAATTCTGTTGTGAACATTTCTCTGATTGCCTCTATCCCAATCACCGGTTCATTTGTTACCTGATGATTGGTTGCGTTATCATGGTACAGACTCACGATTGCCTCAACATCGTGGTCGTTAAAAGCATCTACCCATTTACATACTACTTCTTTTGGTCGTAACATCATGATTTCCTCCATCTATCTTTGTTTCCTTGCCTGCCAGTTCAATCATTTTCTTCGCCAACTGCTGGAACTGCCCGGCAGTTTCCTCGTCCATCGGAAGAAGCTGCCCGACCCGTCCGGCAATCATAGCGGTCACATCATCCATAGAAAGCGGCTCCTGCTGGTGGTTTTTCATGGCTTCCTGCATAGTTTGGAACATGGCAGCGGTAATGGTTTCTCCCGGCTGCTCGCCGCTGTCCATCTCTTTCTTAATGTCCCGCAGGATAGCAAGGAACACATTCTTGATTTTCTCAATCTCTGCTTCATGGTCGCCCATTTTCTGTGCGTTCAAGAACTGCAAGTCCTGTCTTGCTTCTGCCCGGTGTTCCGGGTGTTCTTTCATCAGATCAGACAGGGAAGCCGTTGCCATTTCAATAAGCTGGTTTCGTGCCATAATGCCCTTTGCCGCTGTGTCCTGAAAATAAATCCGTATCAAATCTATCAGTTTCGGGAAGTTCCTGTGTTCCAGCAAGCGATTTAGGATTTGCACATCCACAGCACCCGTCACAAGCCCTTTGACTGCTCCCTCGGACAAGCCCAGCTCGGATATATCATAGCTTTTGCGGACGCTGATATTGGATAGCCCCAGTATATAGTCGGTGGACACCTTAAATTCCTTTGCCACACCAATGAGAATATCGCTGCTGACTGTCCTTGTTTCGCCGCTGACAATGCGGCTCAGCTGGGAAGCGGAAACGCCGATCTTCTCTGCAAGTTCTTTTTGTTTGATTTTGTTTCCGTTGCATAGGTCAGAAATCCTCTGTCCGGGTGTTCCGGGTAAAGCCATAGTATGCACCTCCTCCGTATAACTCTATTATACAGCAAAATTGCAAAAATGCAATTTTAAAAGTGTAAACTTCACAGAAATGCAATTCTCGCAAAATTCCGAGGATTGCATTTTTTTCGTGTAGACTTAGGGTAGTTCATCGATGGACTGCACCTTGAAAAATGAATGACCGTCCGAAAAAGGAATATTTCTCCCGGCGAAGTATCGCATTTGCGTACCAACGGAGAACACACGCCGCAGAAATGGGGCAGGAAGCCTTTTCGGGGAAAACGGCAATCAGACAAAGCGGAGGACACACATGGAAAACAATCTCAAAAAGCTGCCGCCGTTGGAGCGCAAGCCGGACGGCTCTCTGTACCGCATGACCCCAGCACAGCGGAAACGGGCAAACGCCTTGATTCGCCGGGAATGTTGCAGCTATGACAGCGGCAACTGCATTGTGCTGGATGATGGCGATACCTGTATCTGTCCGCAGACGATTTCTTTCTCGGTCTGCTGCAAGCATTTCCGCTGGGCTGTCCTGCCGCTGGATCGGACGCTGGAAGCAGAGATTTTCCGGGATAAGGACACAAAACGGTGTATTGTCTGCCGGAGAGCTTTTGTTCCCGGCTCTAATCGGGCGAAATACTGCCCGGATTGTGCCGTCAGCGTTCACAGGCGGCAGAAAGCAGAAAGTGAACGGAAAAGGAGGGCGTGCGTGGACAATTAGGGGCGAAAAAATCCTGTATTTATGGGGCTTTCCGAACACCAAACCAGGGCAGGTGGTATTCTTTATCGCTAACTCTCAAAACAGGGCTTCTAATTGTCCATAAGACACTATGACGAAGTTTATCTATCACTACCAACAGGAACGGGCGCAGAGCTTCACCCAGCTTCCCAATTTCCTGTTTGAAGCACCAACCTATCAGCCATTATCCAATGAAGCAAAGCTGCTGTACGCCTTTATCCTGCGCCGGGCAGACCTATCCCGCAAAAATGGATGGGCTGACGAGTACGGACGGATTTACCTGTACTATCCCATCTGTGAGGTAGTGGGCCTGCTTCACTGTGGGCGGCAAAAGGCAGTCAACACCCTGCGGGAATTACAGTATGCAGAGCTGATCGACATCAAGAAACAGGGCTGTGGAAAACCCAACCGCATTTACCCAAAATCCTATGAGGGCAGTTCCAATCTCTGACTTCTTGAATTTCCATTTTGGTACGCCGGAGAGCTGAAAACCGTACTTGACGAGTACAAAAATCAGCCCTCTTGGAGTACCGAAATCGGACGGTATAGAAATACAGAGATTAAAATGATTTATTTATATCGATTCCATTCCAATCCTATCAGAGCTATTTGGGGCGGGATTTTCCTTGTGGAAAACCCCGGGAACGGAAGGGAAAGGAACGAGGAAAGGAGTTTATGGCACAACACGCAATTTTGCGATTTGAAAAGCACAAGGGCAACCCGGCAAGACCGCTGGAAGCCCATCACGAAAGGCAAAAGGAACAGTACGCCAGCAATCCCGACATTGACACCAGCCGGAGCAAGTACAATTTCCACATTGTCAAGCCGGAGGGCAGGTACTACCACTTTATACAGAACCGTATTGAACAGGCAGGCTGCCGTACCCGTAAGGACAGTACTCGGTTTGTCGATACGCTGATTACCGCCAGCCCGGAGTTTTTCAAGGGCAACCCCCCAAAGGAGATACAGGCGTTTTTTCAGAGGGCGGCTGACTTCCTCATTAACCGGGTAGGCAAAGAAAATATCGTGTCGGCGGTGGTACACATGGACGAAAAAACACCCCATCTGCATTTGGTCTTTGTTCCACTGACGCAGGACAACCGGCTGTGTGCAAAGGAGATTATTGGGAACAGAGCCAA
>ULPN01013485.1_pt1 | contig 43358 bp, 39 predicted proteins | sample 1953641 | NCBI WGS metagenome assembly ULPN01 (sample SAMEA4835633, study PRJEB28245) | human gut metagenome | biome: gut microbiome; material: fecal sample | place: Denmark | collected 2008
AATTTTTGTTTTGAAACAGCGTAAGATTATTTTTCAACGCGCTCTGGCGCGACCCGAATATGCCCGCGTCCCTGTTTATTTCACCGACTATCCTGAAATCTATGGTGATATCAGAATCCTGCGTCAGCTTGCGTCCGGTGTCGATATACTGGCTGCCCGACGATTGGATATATTCCACCGCCGTATAGCCATCCGGCAGACCGCTCTGCGCCTGCGCCTTTTGCCATATAAATCTGCGCCTGTTCAAGTACCCTCACCGACCTTCTGCGCCGCCAAAATTTTGTCTTTGAAGCTCAGCTCCCATGTTTCGCCGTTTTTGAAATCGGGAGCAGTGCCGATATATCCGGTGCCCGCAGGCAGAGTGACCGTTATATCGCCGCTCGCCGCGAAGTTCAGGCGCATCCAGCACTCGAAGTCGCCAGTCGGATATGTCAGCGTTAAGGTCGTGACATCGGTGAGGCGGTACTCGGTATTGTCGGCGAGAGTTATGTTTGTACCTGTGGTGTGGGATTTAGGGACAAGCTCGTTGAGAGCATCTTCGACTGTCGATATGTTCGGCAACGCGGCGTTTGAGTAGTTGACAGCTCCCGCTTCGATTGAGGTCATTGAAAATTGCCATTTGCTTTCGTTTTCGCCGACTTTCTGCGCGAAAGTAGTTATGACCTGACCCATTAAGAAGGTGCCAAAATAATAGGCATTGCCTTTAATGCCTTGAAGCATTGGCAGTTCGAAGATGACACCGTCAGCAGAAGCTATCACAATAAGCCTTTTTTCGGCGGAAACTGCCGCGTCTATCTGCTCGACTGTTGCGTTACAAGATGTGACCGTATAGTTGCCGTCGTCATCGCTTGCAACCGTCATTTTGATTACGAAGTCGCTCGCTCCACCACCACCGCCTAAAGCCTGACCGTTATAGGTCGGCTTGCCATTTGTCTCAGCAAACTTATCCAAGACAGCCTTATTGCTGTGGCTATGTTTAGCCGCCATCAATTGTTCAACTTTTGTCGAGATATCTGTGGGGGCATTAGAAGCTACTTCAGTCGAGTCCAGCAAGCTACTTCCAATATAAGCCTCTACTATCGGAGATTTAATAATGTTTTCTCCGTTGTTTCCTATAACCTGAATACCCATAACGGACTCTATTATAGGCATTAGTGTGATGTCCTGCGGAATGGCATAGTTAATTACGCCGTTACTTGCAGTTACTGTGTTTGACGCGATTACCTTTCCGCAGGTACTAAACTCTATCTTGTAAGAGGTTGCGTCTTTGAGGTCGGGCGATAAAGCGATTATAAGCTTGGTGGCTTTATGCTCGCCAATATATCCTATGTTTACTTTAACAGGACGCTGTAAATCTATATATACTTCTCTCAGATTAAGTCACCATCCTTACTTTTAATTATTAAAATCAAGACGGGCGTCTTGACTACTTGTTCATTTGCAACGAGTAGAACGCTATCAGTTGCAACCCACTCCACCCCGTACTTAGCTTCTACGGCATATGCTCCGTCATTAATCTTAAATTTGAGCGTCCATATATCATAATTTTCAAACTCATCAACAGATAGAACCCTTGAGTCATTTTTCGCCAAAGTGATAGTTTGCGAGCCTATCACAAGTCTGATTTTCTCTGCTGACTTAGGGGCTTTTACTTTATACACACCCGTCGTCGCCGTCTTAGGGCTAACTCCGACGACCTGTACTTTCAGTCGTCCGCCAACAGCTAAACTTTTTGTAAGCAATACAGAACACACACCGTCGGTTGCCGTCGCACCAACAGATGACTCTTTGTTGAAGGCGTCTTTAAAATGAACCGTGTAATTGAACTTCTCCCCGACCATAAAATCGGGGAGTTTTATTTTTAGGTCTGCACTATTGTTTTCGCCATCGTACCCCCACACCACTTCTTGCGTGTTGGGATATTCGGCGTTTATGTAGATTTCACGCAAATAGCATCAATCCTCAATCCTCTTCAATAAAGTCATAGATCGCGGCTATGTCGTCGGGGGAGAGCTCAACGTTATCAAGCTCCGACAAATAAATCTTTGTGTCGGGCGTAGTAGCCTCTATCCCACTAAGCTCTTTAATAGCAGCGGCACACTCATCCGTCTTATCTTCTTGGATTTTGTAGCCGTTACCACTTATGACGGGTTCGCCATTTTCGTCTTTTTCTCCGTACTGTTCAATTATCTGAGAGAGACGCTCTGTGTAAAAATTCGCGTCGTCCTTCAGGAAGTTAGACAGCTTTGAGATTTTGTATGCCGTTTTAGCGGGCATAGCATTACAACTTATTTTATTAAGAGCCGCACGGGCTCTGTAAGCATTTTCTATTGTCATTTATATAAGCTCCTTTTATTCGTGTTGGGTTATACACCTATAATCTTGCGCAGAACAAACTTTTGGGGTGTAGACTGTATGCCGCCAATAGTGGCGTCGGCAGTATTTAGCGAGATTCCCAAAACCTCGTTATCCCAAACATATATATATTTAAGTGCTACATATTTAAAGCTTGCACTTCCAGCAAGAAATACCGACACGCCATCTCCATTTCGATTTTTAACGTGTTCTTTAGGAATGAAAGTGTAATTCCAGCAATAATCTTCTGCTTTGTCTGTATACGCACTCCACACAAGAACAATCCCGTTAGGCATAGCTGAAACATTTTGGGCTAAGGAAGCTCTTTGGTCTCCGCCCATAAATGATCCAGAACTCGTCCAAAGCTCAGGGTACGAACCTATTTCTACCCCCTTAACATAAACACCCGATGTCGCTTTCAGAACCCCCGTTTTGATAGCGGGGTTAATCTCCCACAAGGCATTAATTTTATTATAATTAATTTTTCCTGTATTGGCTGTGGTTTCGCCTTCGCAAGTTACATTAAAACCGTTAGGGCAAGAAATTGTTACCCTTCCACCCTTTGCGGTTTTATTACTCGTAAATCCGAGAGATTGAATTACTATATTATTTGTCGCCTGTATACTTAAATAACCTGTACTCTGTAATAATAGATTATTCGCATAATTGCTATCGCTGCTTGTTGCGCCGATTACTATTGTTTCCCCGGCTATAGCTACGCAAGTATCTCCGGAGGTATCTTCATAAAGGACAACTCTGCCATTAGTATCTGAACCATCTGTCTTGGTTAAATAAAGACCAACCTCGGTTTCTCCATCTGCCGTTTCACTCTTCAGCCACACGTCGTAGTTAGTGCCTTTAACTCTAACCGTACCCGTGAGCTGCGCGTCACCGGTATCAAGGTTAATATAAGTCTCGCCGTCTTTTGATTTAAGCAGACCCGCAGTTATTTCACCCGCAGAAGCTCTACGAACCTCAAGGTTGTTAACTGCGTACCAACCCGCAGTAACATTAGTCTTAGTAGAGGTGTCTTTGACAAATGTAGCTATAGCAATAGAGAAATTAACCGGAGTAAGTGCGGTGCTTTCAAGGCTTTTAGTGTCAATAGTAACTGTGCTATTGAGCGTCGTATAGCCACCGCTTGAAAGCGGCACTTTATCAGAATATATGTTTTTCTTGCTCTCTACGCCTTGGGCGTTACGCACGGTAACAACAAGAGCAATCTTAACATCCAACGAATTATTGTGATACGCTCGACTATACACGTTACCTGTAATTCTGAATGAGTCGCCAATCTTACACGGATATAATTTGCTGATGTAAGTGAAATATGGCGAAGCGGTAGGGTAGGAGATAGGGGTAAGCCAACGCTCATTTATATACGGCTTGTGAGCTGCTTGAGCGGCGTACTCGGCGGCAGACTTAAACCCGTACACATCGGCAGTTTCTTCGCTTAGGTTAATATAGTTCGTGTAGTCACCGACTGCAATAGAGTCTATGGATAAACTACCCGTAGCTACAATACTGCCGTCCAAATACATCTGCCCGTCTTCAACACCGAACACTTTTTTGCCATTTGGGTCTTTTATAAGGATATCGCCGTTGTTAATCGTAAGTCCTTTATTATCTATAGTTACGCTGTAGTCTCCGTTTTCTTCAGAACCACCAGCTATAATGAGGTTGTTACCGGCTATAATCTTACCTATAATGACATCTCCGGCTACGCCGTACTTGTAAACATCATTGCCGCTTTTATCTTTCCCGAGATACAGTTTGCCGACAGCTGTTTTAGCCGTCTCCCACCCATCGTCAGTAAAGACTATGCAATTGTTAACAATGCGGAGCTGTTCGCCGTCGTATATAGGATTACCCTGTGAATCCGTAAGAAAGATAGGGTTGCCGTCGGCGTCGAGAGCATCCATACCCTGCGCGTCCTTTTGTGTTTTACGCAAGCGACCGAGATAGCCGCCGTCGTCTATGATAACTTCTTGATTTTTAGCCGAGAGAGCTTTGTCTTTTGTAAGTATCAGAGCCTCGTCGATCCACTTGGAAGCATCGCTAACCTGCTTAGACATATCTTCGACTATGCCTGTGACGTACTGCAAGGTAGCCTTTGACTTTGATACATCGCCGAATACATCATCAAACAACGACCTCGGGTCATACTGATTGTATTTGTTACCAAAGGTTAGAGATATGGTTTTGGACTCAAAATCTATGTCTATAGTGAGCAAGTGCAGTTGCTCAAATTGGTCGTCGTCTACTTCTGCGGTCACTATACAGCCGCTCTCAAGTTGCGAAGTAAATGAGGCAAATTGCTGTGAGAAAATAAACGAACGAGTTGTGACTTCAAACTTTCTGTTGGGTGTTGAAATTTTAGAAAGCTGAGTTTTGGCTCGCTTCATAAGCTCGACACACCAGTCAAATATCTCATCTTGAGACATAATATCCGTCTTAGTGATATTGTCGTCGGTGTAGTCGGCTTGCTTTATATAGGCAGACAACTCACGAAGAAGCTCGTCCGTAAATATGACTTTGCCGTTGACGTCTCTTGCGGTCGTAGACAAGCTACACGCCGCCTGAATGGCATCTATCTGAGCTTTAGTTGTGTCTGCTTGTGATTTTTGAGAATTATATAGCGTCTGCTTCTGCGCCTTAGCTATAGATAATTCTGCGATTTTGGCATTAACAGTTGCAAGAGCGACGGGCACAGCATCCGTAGTCGCGTCGTCGCCAACCGCGCCACTCTTTTTAAGCTGGCTAAGCAACGATGTCTTCTTTGAGCTTATCGTGCCAGAAAGAATACAATCACGACAGGTGTAATAGATGTCAATCTGAGTATTCAGCTTATCTATATCCATCTGCGTTTCGCTCATAGCGAGATACTGGTTGTAATACTCTCTGTTGAGGGCTACATAACTTTCTTCCACAGAGGCAATTTTTGCTTCCCAGCGCGTAACCGCGTCCTGTAACTCAGGAGACATCCAATGTTTATGGTATGTGAAGTCGTAAATAATGGTTGTACCGATAGGGTTAACTCGGCGAATACTCATATTCTCGTCGCCGGTAACACTTAACGCCGTGTAGAGGTCGTCGTAGTCCTGCGAAATATCAAGCCCCTCAATAATATTGCTCCTTGCAAGATGAATACTTGTAAGGTGTTGGTCGGCGTAGGCAGCTCTATCATATACAGATATCTTGCGGTTAATTATGTCATAGCAGAACACACAATCGAACTTGTCCTGCAAGTCGTTCATAAAGAACTCGTATATGCTCGTAGACTCTGCGATCTCAAAATATCTACTGCGAGCCTTAACCTTTTCGTCTATATGGTCGAGAGACCACGACGGACATTTAGCTATAGCAAGGGTTAACACGCCGTCTTTGGTATCATTAGATATCAGCGGATAAACACCTGCCTTGTAGAACGGCGCTTCAAGCTCCTCAAGCTCACGCTCAACGGACACACAGGATATCTCTTTTACTCGCCCCTCTTGGGAGAACGAGTCTTCAACACTGTCTATTATGAAATATCCAATATCCGAGGCGTATATATATCTTCCCGTTTCGAGGTCGCTGTAGGTATCACGCACCTTTTCGTCGATAAGCGGAAGAGTAAAGGCTAACTCAGAGAGAGAGCCAAAATTGAGGGTAGCATCTATATCTTTGGCATACGGCAACGCGCACACCGAATTGGTGAGTAAATTGTCTGAAGTCACATAACTGCCGGGGTTACACACCGTGAGCAGGGGAGTCTCGAAGCGTTTGAATTTGTCAAACCTTGCTATCACGTCATCCACCTCGCATTATTCCAAGTAAACTTTACCGACGACACACCGCCGGTAACAGAGATAATATTCTCGCCCGGAACAAGCCTCAAGAAATGCTGATTGACAAGCTTGTTATAATACTCGGCATTGGCGTCGTTCATAATCGTTCCTATAGTACAATCGGCGTACAACACAGCCTTTGCCGTCGCATCTTTAATCTGCATAGCACGGTTGTTATCGCTTTTGTTCGTTATAGTCACATCCGCTTTTGTGTTGCCGCAGGTGATAACAAGATATGGATAGACGTAATCCTGTATGTCCGTATCAACATTAAGCGTTATATCCGAGCTGAAAGAGGTGGCTGTGACCTCCACTTTTTCCTGTATAGCCATTGTGGATGAGCACATACAAGTACAACGCCAGCCTACAGTACCCTCGGCGTATTCAATTTTCTCAGGGTTACAGAATACGCACTCAAGATATTGTCTTTTTATTGTACCGCTCACATACTCGGCTTCTTTGTCGTCCTCGGGGTCTATATAGAGCTCTTTGAAGGTAGGGGAGTTGAAGAGCCAATTCTTTATAGCTCGCTCATGTACAGAGCAATACCCCTCTTCGCCGATTATCTCGACCTCGAACTCAAGCGGAGCGCTCTCGCGGGAGACTCCTGTAATATATCTTTTATTCTGCGCAGGAAAGAACGACGATGAGTATTCCACAGAACCCTCCGCCGAAGTAAGCCCGTCTGTATCAATTCGCAGAATTGAAAGATTATAACGCGACGAGTTAACTCCGTCATAAATGAACCTATTTCCTAACAGATAAATATTGACTCGCCCCTTTCTAAAATAATAAAATCTGCACACAGTTTTGATTATTTGTGTGCAGATTTTTGTATTATATAAAAAGCCCGTCGTTGCCATAACGACGGTCTAATTGATTTATTTTGCATTACTTACAAGATTTGTATTGTACTCAGACAGCCTTTCTAAAACGAGCGAATAGAGGTCTGGGTATTCGGTTTTTAGATTGCTAATCTTTCTAACAACAGCAGCTCGATGAACCGTTGTTTGTTTGTGTACGCGGATAAACGACTCTTTGCCTAATCTTAATCTTGGGTAGAGCATGGGCTCAACTTTTATGTCATAGAAGAAGTGTAGATTCTCTCTCTTAGACACTGTGGATATTGGTAGAACTGTATAATCATTACTTATTAACTCACTAATAACCAAAACCGGTCTTTGTTTAAAAGCATTACGACCAGTTTTTGCATCATAATATGGGGTTGTAGAAGAGCATATCCACCCAAGCATCTATTTAAGCATCCTCAAATTCATCGTAGTACATATCCCATACATAATCGTATGGGCGGACTTTTTGGGCATCGATCCGTATATCGTCAAGCTTCAGCGGAACATTGCCATTTTCACCATCACTTAATCCTTTGCGAGCGTTTTGCCAAGATATCTCGCGATGCGACATCTCGCTTAGCTTCCACGACTCCAAAGAACCATATTCCTGAATAACGTTGTTGATTATATACTTAGCCTCGTCAGATATGCGGCTATCGCCGCCCGGTATGCCGTGTTCCGCAAAGAAAGACCAAACCTCATGACACACGGGACCATATCGCCATCCTTCAAGATTATCGCTGAACATAGGAACGCCCGTGACGGCAATGGATTCTCTCTGCGCAAAATATAAGAGCTTTTGAAGCTTCATATTGTCTATATTGCTCTGTGCAATTTTCTTGTACTCTTCATAAATATACTGAGCCACATTAACAGCTTTCTCCATTTGCCCACTTCCTTTCATTTATATCATATCACATTTATACAAAAATGACAACCGCATAATAAACGGGAAAATATTCATGAAAATATCTCCCCGTTATATGCTTGACATTGTTTTAGAGTGTGATATAATCAGCTTATAGAAAATTATTTTTTCATTTTCTTAAACTCATTAAGAATATCTGTAACAATTTGCTTGTGAGCTCTACGCAGCTCGCCAACCGTCTTCTCGTCAGCCGATCCATTAATAACAACATCGCCGACTGTAATATTACACGGAGACGCTATAGACACGGACGACGCAGCAGACAGAGACTTAATCATTGAGCTGAGCACCTCACCGGGCTGATTAGCCCACTTGTAAAGAAACTCACTTGCCTTGGCGTTGAACACCTTGTCGCCGTCATTGAGGAACTTGTAGCGACCCTTGTCGGGGGAGCCGAGTATAAGCTCAAGACCCTTTTCGTCAATGTTGGCTATACCGCCTTTGGCGTAGGGAGTACCCGTAGCGTAACCCTGAATATCAGACTTCCACACCCAGCCGGTATACTCATTGTTTCGACCTATAAGAATTTGATTGCCCTTGACTTGATAAACGGTATACTTGCCACCTGGGACATGAGATGCCATTTTTCTGTTGCTACTCTGAGGAGAGAAGTGTGTTGCCGATTTCTTAACGGTTACTGTATCACCACGGTTGGGTCCAGACTTCTGACTTGTATTAGAAGAACCGCTGGACTTGTTCATGTTTTTGGCGGCGGCTTGTGCTGCATTTTTAGCACTGGTGCTCTTAGTTGCTCTCTCACGAGCTTCACGCTCGGCGGCAGTTTCATACTTGCCCTTATTGTAGCCCGTCATATTGTCGAGCTTCATACCGTAGTCGTCGTCGAGTAGACTGTTGTAACGGTTAAGAGCCTCGTATGCAGCCTCCCACTTGGCAGTGACATCCGCATCGATGGTCGATCCATAAGACCGGTTGTACTCAATCATCTCTTGATACAGCTGAGCATTACCGTTCTGCAAGTCTTTTATAGCTTGCTGACGAAGCTCATAGGCGTTGTCGAGGTAATCCTCGATAGCCTCTATTTGCTTCTCGTAATACTGCGTCTGCATCTCTTCGAGGTCGTCGTACATCTTCTCAGCCTTGTCGAGTTCCTCATCACGCTCAAAGTCGTTTAAGTCCTTCTTGGCGTCGGAGAGACTCTCTTCAAGTTCGAGACGACGCTTCTGCGCTTCAACGGAGTCGTCTGCTTCAAGTTCAAGCAATTCCGCCTGTATATCTGTAACCTTCTTACGCTTTTCGCGGCGCTCTTCCTCTTTGTCTATCTGGTCGTAGTGTTCCTTGAGGAGGTCGCGCTGTTTGTCGTAGAAATCTTTTACGTTATCTTGACGCTCTTTGAGAACATCTTTCTCGTTGTTCTTCTCCTGCTTGAGCATATCAATGCGAAGGTCGATAAGGTCTTCAAGGGCGTCCTGTGAGTCCTTAGCCTGTTGTTCCTCAAACTTGTGGATAGCCTCTTCGTTTTTACGCCACTCTTCGGCGTATTTAGTCTTATCGTTGAGGTATTTCTTGTAGTTCGCCGCGAGCCATGCGTAATACTCGCCCTCATCGATTTTACCCATTTCGAGCTCGTGCTTCTTGAGGTCAACAGCTTCATTCCAGTCGTCGAGGCGTTTCTGCTTCTTCCACTTGTAGATTTCCTCTTCGTACTTGCGCCACTCTTCAGCATACTTCTTTCGGTTATTAAGCTGCTTCTTGTAGTTAGCTTCAAGCCAAGCGTAGTATTGCTCTTCGGTAATCTGATCCATTTCGAGCTGGTGCTTCTTAACAGCCAACATCTCGTTCCACGCTTTAAGGCGCGGGTCATCAGACGAGGAAGAGGAGGAGGAACCGCTGGATTTAGAGGAAGATCCGCCACCAGTGTACTTAGATTGGAAATTAGAATAGTTCAAATTTCCAACCATCTTTTGCATCTCTTTGAGAGACGCAATTTCGTTTTGCGTAGCAACCTTTTGAGCCTCAATCGAGGACGAAAGCGACGTCTTTAACCTTTCGGTGCCAGACATAACCAAGTCTTTTTGACCTTTAGCTACGGCGGAAGCCCTATCGAACATACCTTTCCAATTGCCATCAGAAATACTATCCACTAAGCTGCCGAAATAAGCTGCCGCAGAGCAAGCTTCGCCGAACGCAGGAATAAGAATCTTGCCTACAGCTTCAGCGGTGGGCTTCATACCGGAAGCTAACTCTAAGAGTGCGAGCCTTGTCTGGGCTTCTGCTAATGCTTGGTTCACACTGGCTTTTGTGGCGTTTATCTGAGCCTCTACCATCTCTTTGGTAGCACCCTCATTAAGCCTTATACCATTTTCTGTGACTTCAAGCACACCGGCGTACAGAGCTCCGCTCTTAGCAAGTTCAAGCGCGGTTTGAATAGAAAGCGAACCGTTTTCATTCTGCTCTTTAATTGCGCTATTTACGGTATCATAAGTTGTAGATATTTTCTTCAGAGCTGCATCAAGCTCGTCATAAGAGTTGATAAGCCCCTCAACACCACTTACAGCTCCACCGAAAGCAGACTCAAAATCAGAGATAACTCGCTGAGATTCAATTTGAATCTGTTCGAGTGAGAAAGCAGTTGCGAAAGCTGCCTTTGCTGTGTCAACATCAATAGCGCCGTCGTGAAGCTGCTGAAGAATCATACCAATATTGCCCTTCAGCGTGTCACTTGCACCGGCAAACACAGTATCAATATTTTCAGTGATTACGTTTCCGTCTTCATCAAAGAGGTTACTCAACCCATCTGTTAACGCTTTACCGTTCTCATCAAACACCTTTTCAGAAGAACCGAGAATCTCATCAACAGTTCCGGCGAACCCCTCAAGAGTGTCGCGCTCATACGCATCAGCAAGCGATTTATTCGCATCCTTGAGGCTTATTTCCCCGTCATGATATTGCGTAAGAATCTTGCCGATGTTGTTCTTTAACGAATCACTCGCTCCTGCGAACATAACATCCATTTGTTTGCCGATAATATTTCCCTTACCATCAAACAAATTATCGAATCCGCCAAGAACGTCTTCTGCTGACTTTTCTATTTCATCCAGAACATCCTTGGTTGAATAGCCATTGCTGGAAATCTTTGCAAAAGCTGCGGCGGTTCCTGCGAGGTTGCCGTTGAGCTTAATAAACGCCTCTCTATCAGAGTCGTCGGGGATAGCTTGTTTTAACGCCGCTCCAAAGTCGTTCAAGCCCTCGTCTGTGGTAGCCGCTTTGCCAAGAGCCTCAAGCTTGTTTATAGTTGCCTGATTGACATCTAATTCACTAAGCTTGCCCTTAAGCAATGTAGCCCTTTCAGCGGCATCGGAAAGCGAGTACATTATACTTTCATAGAACGCTTGAGCTTCTGGGTCTGTGGAGTCTTCCCAGTTTTTAGCGATGGCAAGAAGATTGGTTCGTATATCCTCGTAGTCTTTTTTGTTCTGGTCGAGTTTTTTAGTTTGCTCTTCAATACTGAGATTGGTATCGTCGTATATTTCTTTGCGCTCTCGTTCGAGTCTAATCAATTCTTCTTGCGCAGACTTAGCGGCGCCAACCTGATTATAATCAACACTTGAGTTGCCGGAATGTCTGTCAAGAGCAACCTGCCACCACTTTAATTTGTTGCCATACTTATCATATGAATCCCCGAAAGAGCTAAGGTCGTTAGCTTCTCTCCATGCCTCTTTATCAGCCTTATCTACTTTCTCTTTTTCTATTTTAGCCTTAGTCTTAAGATAAGCAATCTGAGCCTGTAGTTCAGTGTTTTGCTTCTGCAACTCTTTAGTTTGCTCAATATCAGCAAGAGTCGGGTTGTCAATAGCATTAAGAGCGGTAAGCTGAGAATTAACTTTCTTTAGAGCACTCTCTTGAGATTCAAGCTCTTCTGTTGTACTCTTGTACTGTTCACGAGCTTCATCCGCTTTCTGCGCAAGCTCGTCTTCTATGTTGATTAAATACTGGAACCCCTCAATTAACTTCTGAATAGCGAACTGAGCGATAACAGTAACAAGCATACCTGCGGCGGCTTTGAAGATATTGAGACCGACGGCGGCGAGCTTTGATTCAACGCCGGTGACTTTCAGTTGAGAGCCCATCTTCTTCTGGTACTCTACAAAGCCTTCCCAAGTTGCTTCTCCACCCTTGCAGGAATCAATATAATCCTGCGCAGACTTACTCATTTTATCATAAAGCTCAATAGTCTGCTCGGGGTTTTTAGCTTTTGCATATACAAGAATGTCGTTCTTGTTCTTCTTTCCGGCATCAGTCTCTAAATCAACAGACTCGCTTATCATTGCAGCAAGTTCTTTTCGAGTCTCTTTAGCGTTATTTTTTACCTTACTTATCTCTTGACGCACAGCGGAGCCCCAAGATGCAGCGTGAGTAATACCGCTCTTAAATGTACCATCCCAGTTAATACCGGCTGTCATCTCTTGATATTTTTTCTTTATATCGTCAAGCTGAGCTCCAAAAATAGCTAAATCACCAAATGAAGTACCGCTACCCTTAGTAGTGAATATCTTTCATATTATACTGCTTTGGGGATAAGCAAAATAATATTATAACAAAGGGAGTAGATACAAATGGCGAAAGTATTTTTTTGCCCACATTGCGGAAACGATTTAGATTTGTCGTGTAGTAGCGATCTTATGCAGTACAAAAATGGTGTGTGTAAGTATTGCGGGTATTTAGGAGACTTTTTAGATGTTGGATTAAACTATGATGAGTTTATCAGCCAACTCGGAAATTATTTGACAAAAATGAATCAAAGCGATACGTTTGAAAACATGTGGCGCGCTCAAATAGAAATGTTTAACATAGACCAAGACCCACGCTTCGACAAAGACGCGTCACTTAAATCAATGAAAGACAGAAATAGAGAGGCTACCGAAGCACACTTGCAGTTTAAAGCCCAACAAAATGCTAAGAAAGCCGCCGCTAACGCACTCCACTGCCCCACCTGCGGGTCAACGAACATCAAAAAACTCGACGTCGTTGACCGTGCAGTTTCTGTGGGGTTCTTTGGTATCTTCTCTAATAAGATAAACAAGAGCTTTAAGTGTAAGGACTGCGGGTGTACTTGGTGATTAGCATTTGATGTATCTATTAATACGATTTTGGCAGGATTCGTAACCTCTATTACAGTGTGGCGAAGGGGTCGAACATATCGCCCTCTCTGCATTTAAGGATTGCAGCTACATCGATTTTTTCTTTGGGTTCGATATTGGTGAAGCTAACCTGCTCTATACCATCACGAGCATGGATAACTTCGGTCAACATCTCGGTACTGATAGGGGACAGGGCAACAGAAAGCGTTCCTAATTTGATACACTTGAACGCCCATATTATATGCGGCTTGATACCTTCCGCAAAAATGGGCGGCACACACTTCAACCAACCAAGTCCTTCTGAAACAGCTTTTTTATTAATCATATTTAAACTCCTTTTATTCTAAGTGATTGTGAGGTAACATTATGGATCGTATTTGTAAAGAAACTGAAGAGTATTTGCGCTGCGACACGCTCAAACTTGCGGACAGAATTGAGCAAATAGCAAAAGAGCAAAATCGAGATTTAGCCGTCCTGCAACCCGCCACATCTAACAGGGGTCTTATGAATTCGTTGAGGCGAAAGGAGCAGCCTGAATTAGACAGAATAGTCAGAATAGCTTCCGCTCTCAATGTCTCGATAGACTATCTTGTGGGCGCTACGGAGATAAAACCAGTAGCCACATACGATGTAAATAGCCTTAAAAACGCTGTGCGGGTATTATATCAATACTCAGATATTCCGCCGGAAGAGATTTGCGACTACTTCGGCTTACCGCCCGTAAAAGAATTAACATAAACATCCAATTCAAGACGGAACAACAACGGACGCAAACCAGCTAATTATTATGTCTATGAGCAATATTGCCTTTGCACTGATTCGCACTCGGTTGCTCTTCCCGAGAGGATATCTTATTATCTCCACAAGAAGAGAGCCGCCGAATACAGCAAAGACTATTATAGAGTATATTCCCATAGGTGTAGCACCGGTAATCTTCACCGTTGCGGCTATTAAGAAGACCACCACCAGCACCACTAATATTGATGCGGCGAAGGATAGGTATATCTTGTCGTAGCGAGAAGGGGTCATTTCTTACATTCCTTTCATTCAATGCTTTATGAGGAAGGTTATCTTGGTTCCCTCGTCCGTGAAATCGAAGTAAAGCTGCTCGACGTCATCACGGCTGCATAAAGCACTTAAGAGATTGCCTGAACTAATGGGAGAAGCAATTATTTGAGATATACCATCTCGTATATCTTCTTTTGAATATTTAAGGACTTTTTTGTACTCTTTCGCTTCCTTCGCGCCCATTATTGCGGCGTCCCTAATGCCAATAGCTATACGACGAGCTCCGTGTATTAAATTTTCTCTACTAATCATTTTTTGGGTTCCTTTCATTCTAAATAAATAAATTTCAAAAAGTGAGGCTTATTATGAAAAATATTCAAGACGCTCAAAATAAACTCGATACTCAAATAATAGGCGACAGAATAATGTCTGTTCTACCATATAAGTATCAAAGTGAGGAGGGCTGTGAGATATTCTTTAAAACCATGAACCTTGATAATTACCGCATAGTAACCAAAGCTAAAAATAATAACACAGTCCCACCAATAAGTGACTTGCTCGCAATAGCAAAATGTTTTAATGTTTCTATGGATTATTTGCTTGGACGCACAGCCGTTCCCGCTATAGCTCAGCCATGCGCTAACAGAATTGATTCGGCTATAAAGACTATAGCGGAATATACCGAACAGTCATACGACGACGTTTGCGAGCAGCTTGGTATTTCAGAAGACGAGATAATGAATTATTAAATAGCAAAACAGTGCCCTACAAAAAATAGGACACTGTTTTATTATGCCTTTTGTTGACTTTTGATTTTGATAATAATATAATAGATGATAGTGGATCCACCGTTGTAATTGTTTAACGGTTTCACGGTTAAAAAGACGGTTGCTGATATCCCGCGAGGAGCGGAGTGCAGCAAGCATACCACCTCGTGGGGAAATCTTTTTTCTCAAGGTAGGTGATGTGTATAACTTTACTCTTTAATGTGATAGGGGCAGTAGCTTCTATTACAACAATAATTATGTTCGCGATATATGTATACGAACATATAAAGAAAAAGTAAGCCGTCTATAGCGAGTAGACGACTTACTAATTCGAGAATGTAAATTCTCACTTATAAAGTTGATACTACAGCAACCGTCTGGATGCACTACTGGGGAGATGTTTGTTCACAGCAAACGTCTCCTTAGTTATTATTATATCGATGTCTTCAAATTAAGTCAATAAGTTTAAAAAATTTTACATTTTTTGAAACAATCTCTAAAAATTTTGAATATGCACTTATCTTTTTTGTTAATCTTTATCTTTGTCTATCTTGTGAACCACCACAGGACTCTCGTCGTCGTCAACACCAACGGCAATAGGTGATATCCATTTTAATATAAGCTTGCGAGTAGATGGTTCTTTCATAGAACCAGTCCAGAAATTATGCCAATGCCCGCGTCTGATATGAGGGCGGGGAGAAGCATGGGTTCCGGTGGACGCCGAAGATTGTTTATACTGCACTCGCTTGTATTGCCTAAAAGACGCACCGACACGAACTCCGACATCCCACTTGCGAATCTCGCCGTACTTATCCTTGATGCGGCTTGGCGATCTACGGGTTATTGTTTTCTGCTCAGGATTCTCTTCTATATCAGCATTTGACGCGCAGATATAAAGAACAACCTGTAATATCTTGCTCATAAACGAGACAAGAGCATCGGCAATATCCATATCCAACATAAACTTTTGAGCCTTGTCGTATTGCCCCGACTCGTAAAGATATTTATATCCCTCTTGACGAGTATATTCAAGATTGTCATAAAGGTTCTCTTGATTCAGATGTATCGGAAACGCATACGGCATATTATTTTTATTTAGACACAAGAAGCGCAACTCTCTGTCCTGTGTGTCCGTGTCATACTCCATATGTACAAAGGTTCCGATAACCTTATCGTCGCCGAAGTAAAGGTTATTGAACTGTATATAGAAACATTGATAGGGGAGGTGCGACAAAACTTCGCTCGGTATATCGAGACAATCTTCTTGCGCGAATAGCACCTCTTCCATCTCGGGGTCAAGGACAAATACTTCTTTGCTGAGTCTCCACGGCGCGAGAGCGGCGAGTGTAGCTCCAATACGCACCACGTCCAACTCGTTCTTAAAGTCAGTCTCGCTCTCCACAACAGCCTTTGCCGCCGCTATAGGCACATAGCAATCACTATCCCAACGCGGCAGACCGCCTTGTCCGTTATGTGAATGAATATCGGACAGCAAATCCCACGCTTTAGGACACAACTCAGTTGCTTGCTTTAACAAGTCTAACGGCGGGTAGTCTTTGACCTTTCCCATTAATTACACCCCTGCTATATTTCTTAGATATATTATAGCAGAAGCCAAGAAATTTTCAATCATTTTTGCGCCCATCCCCAACGGCAGCGCGTACCGACCTACTGCGAACAACGAACAGGTTATCCGTTGATAATATAAGGGATTGTTCGCTCATCCCCGGAGTCGAGCACACCATGTTGACCCGTAGACCAACCGACCATTGTGCTCTGTGAACATTCTCGTTGCTTTTACAACGAGCTTTGCTGCGGACTTTCCTATTTCAGCCTTATTACCGTACCGACTCGCTTTCACGGTCGCCGCCATAATATTACTACTATGGGTTGGTAGCCTTGCATACGGATTACCCCGTGCCACATTATCAAGCAGCAATGCGCTTCTTACACGCACCAGTATCAGTCGTTTTTCTTAACACTCTCTTGTCATTGTCAAGCAATGACTCGTTCAGCGTCACCGCCAGAGCGTTTCGTGGGTATATTCCTCCGATAATTGATAAGCCCACGTTTTTGATGGATGTAACAACGCCGACTATTGCAGGAAGCAACAGTTTGCACTTGGCGAGTGCATCCGCAAATTGGAGTGCGCCGTTTGTCAACTTTACAAAAGTAACAACGGCATCACTGTTAAGAAGATTTGTAGACAAAGACTCAAAAGAAGCCCTTGCTCTTGCGATATTTGCCTCAATACCCTGCGAGTAAGCATCGTACTTCTCCATAGCTGTTCCGGCGGAATCAGCACTTATACCCGCATATTTCATAGCCTTACCATAGTTCTCCATAAGGGTAAGGACGTTTTCTTTCTGTCTCGTAGCACCAAGCGCAGTCGCAATAGCACTCTGTTCAACTTCAGTCAGTGACGACCATTTAGCCTGTACGTCGTCAAGAACGTCTGTGAAGTCTCTGAACTCACCCAAGTTGTCGCGAAGACGTATACCGACTCTTGTCAACACACGCTCGTAATCGTTCAGCGACTCGCCGTCGTCATCAACAAGCTTATTAAGCTTAACATTTGAGTAGCGAGCGAACATAGTTTTGAACGCATTACCAACAGACGCCATGTCCTGCTGAGTAACTTCGCCAACAGCAGCAAGGTAGCCAAGGAGCGTGTCCATTTCAACACCGGCAAGACGTGCCGAGTTTGCGGTCTTACTCATACCCTCAGCAAGACCACCAACGCTGACAGCGGCAGCCATATCAACAGCAGAGAGCTTATCTGCTACAGACATCGCGTCGCCAATCTCAACTTTATAGCCCTTAATCGCCGAGGTGAGGTACTGAGTTGCCTCAGCGGAATCAATCAGACCTATCTTAGAAAGAACGGTACTTGTCTTGATAAGCTCGTTTGTGTCTTCAAGAGAATAACCCTGTCTAAGCCAATCGTCGGCGGCGGCAGCTACTTCGGAAGTGACAGCACCAAGCTCCTGAGCCATTTCAGAATAACTCGCCACGAGCTCTTTAGTACGATCACGGTTGTAACCTGTAACCATAGAAAGGTTGACAACAGCCGAGTCAAGCTTAACAACATTATCGTAGACCTCTTTAAGCTGTTGCACCGAAAAACCAGCTATAGCTGTTACTGCCTTTTGTTTAATATTTGTCTTTAATGCACTGCCAAGCTTATCAAAGACATTTGTTGTTTCGACGCCAGCCTTAATGGCATCGAGCTTTAAATCGTTGAATGTCTCCTGAAACTCTTTTGCGGTTATATTTCCGCTGTCCAAGGCGCTTTGGAGCCCCTTGAAACCACCCATAAGACCAGATTTTTCAAGCTTATCGCCATATTTGTCCATGTACTTGTAGAGTTGGTTATAAGCTCGTAAAAACTTGCCGGAGTCTTGGGTTATTGACTTGGTGATTTTCTTATTAGTGGACTGAACCTCTTTCTCTATACTATCTGTATCAAGTGAGAACTTGAGTTTCGTGACTCCGCTTTCATTAATCTCTTTGGCTATACTCTGGATGTCTTGCAGTATCTGCCGTCCGGATTCGCCGCTTATTTTGCCGCCACCAGATACGCCAAATTTTAATTCAATTACGTTTTTGTTATCGGACATAAATGCCTCCCTATATAAATAGCCGCACTCAAACGAGCGCGGCTACCTTTACAATATTCCGCTATCCATACCGCCCCACAAGCGGGGATAGTCTACTTTTACGCCCGGATGTTGCATCTCAAAGTCATTGATTGTATCGGAAATAAATGAGTTCGGGGAACGAACCCTTTTGTTGCTGATAGGCAATCCGCTATTTCGCCCTTCCCAAACACCAACCACAGAGTGAATCTTCGAATAACCCTGAGTTATCAGCCCGAATATGTCGTATACACCACTTCCGGTAGGGACACCACCAGCCCCAGTCAGCGAATCTCGTTTTAACAAATCACCCGGAAACACAATGTCAACGACCCATTCACCCGAGCGTTTATCAATCTTTGATATACCGACGTGAATTTTACCTACGCCCATTTTGCGAGCATAAACTGAGGTCGCCTGATTATACGCATCAACAATCTTGCTGCGCAACTCCTTAGCAAGCTCGGTCAGCTGATTCTTGTAGTCGGGGTATTTTTCTTTAACTATTTTTTCGCCGTTTTTGCTTGAGATAAACTGTTGAAGTTTTTGTATAATATATTCTTCAGAAATCACTTAGCATCACCATAAATAACACACACGGGTTCTGTTACGGCTCGTACCACCACAACAGGTTCACTGATAACTCTGATATAAACTACATCGAACATTTCAGCCTCCGTTATTCGCACTTATCTGCGGAATTGAACAATGTCGGCGAAACGCGAAGCTCGACTATGGGTGTTGCGGGGATTTTTTTATCAGCCATAACAACTCGTGTGTCCATAAAGATAATACCTTCAGGCAGACGACCGGACTCTTCTGCCGTCAGCTCAATTGTGTATAAATCAGATTCTTCGTCATAACCGACATTATCCGGGTACTTTCGCGTGAAGATAGTCTGACTATTCATGTCTTTATCGAGCTTAAACAAGAAGTCTATGTGCTCGATATCAGAGTGGCTTATATTAAACTTAATAGGTATAGTGGGAGTAGTGAACCTCTTCACACAACCAACTCCTTACTTATTATTTCTTCTTCTCGTGGAAGTCGAGAATCCCGTCAACTATCTTGCCTTCATCTTTATTAGCAATAACCTCGCTCAGCTGCATAAGTTTTTCGAGATCAACTTTAGACAGCGAAGACTGATTGGCGTTTATGGTGTTGAGAAGTTCAGCGAGGGACTTTGCCGCAGAAGACCACGGGTCATATGCCACTCTAAGCTTCTCGTTATATGCAGCGAAGAAAGCCTTTTTCATTGCGCTATAGTTGACATATCTAACGCTCTTAACGATAAATTCTATAATATCATTTTCATTAATAAGCTTCCACATCGACTCAACGCTGTTGCTGAGACCAAGTTCTTTGGCATTTGAAACCTGTAAGACAAGAAAGGTCTCAAGCACGAACTCAGCAAAGTGAGCAATAAGACCGCCGTTGTCGTCATAGCAGAACTCAAGAGCTGTACTGATTATCGTCTCAACATCAGAATAGGTCAGTTCGTCACGGATTTCCATCTCTATCTCTTTATTATCAACTTCAGCTTTATATTTCAGCATTATTTCTTTTTCTCCTTTATTTCCTCGATAACACCGCTGTCGCGCAGATAGGCAAGACCTATACAAATAGCTTCGGCGATATCATCTTTAGCGGTTATTCCATAGCATTTTAAAACATAGTCTATTGCTTGTATCTTAAGGGCTTCTCGGTTAACCTTGTTGCCCTGATTAAAGCCCAACACCTTACGCCATTGTGTCGGGGCATAGATTTTGAACGCTGTATTATGCCAATATGACATATCCATAATAGCGCCCTGAAGTCTGCTTAATGTGATTAGCGTCTTAATAGACGTCCTCAGTGAGACATCTTCAAAAATAATTATATCAGCCTTAGACTTCAAAAAGAGGAGATGTATCTTTCGACACATCTCCTCAAATCTATCCTCTGGCGAAACGGACTTGTCAGCCGTGAGTTTACCAAAGCTGACAAGATCGCCGTCGTCGAATATGGCGTAGCCGGTAATAATACTGGCTTGGTCTAACGCCAAAATTCTCATACGGTTACATACCCGCTTCCGTCGTACTTGATGGCGTTCGTCTGCACGAGCTCGCCCTTTGCATCAACATAGACTATGATTCCGCTATATTTGTTGTAAGAAACGACCCGACACTTCCTCTTGCGGGGCAGAGCCTTTGACTTGCGCTTCGGAGTTTCCTTGTCAGCGGCTTCTACAACCTCTACAACGTTTTCATTATCCATATTGATTACTCCTCCTCATCCTGCCAAATAAGATCAAGAATGTTGTCGTCACTGTCTGCCATAAGGTCGCAGGTGATAGTGATAGTAGCGGGGTCGCCGCTGTTAGCACACGACAGAGAGAAGTTGGTCTGGGGAGAGCACTTGTACGCAACCATTCTGTAAGGAACAATCTCATCGTTCTCGGTCTTCTCGTAAGTATCACCATAAACAGTGAACGCTCTCGGGAAAGTCGTGGACTTGATGTTTATCTTGCGCACCTTCTCGGTAAGCTCAGTCATGTAATAGACAATATAGCTGTCGTTAGCCGTTGCATCAGTAACGGTAATCTCTTTGGAGCTTGCGGTCGCCGTAGCAGTAAGCTCTGTGCCGCAGTCATCGTCTGCCTTAAAGACATTGACAGTGCCGACGACAGGAGTGCCGGAAACGGTCAGCTTGCCCGCAGTTCCACACTTAACGACTTCACGCTTAAGGAACTTAGCGGCTGTCTCAAGGCTCGCGCCAGTAATCAGAGAATAGAGCTTAGCTGTCTTCATCTGAGTCTCGAACGCTATTGTGCCGCCGCGATCGCCGTGGAATGTAACTCTCTTCGGGTGTCCCTTACCACCGTAGGCATAAACAGCCTCACCGCTCATCTCGGTCGTTGTCGTATTAGCAAAGTCGAGATTGAGGAAAGGCTTCTTGCTCTTATATTCAACGAATATAAGGTCACATACTTCTCTGTTAGCAAAAGTAGTATTGTTGTTCATATTAAACCTCTCTTATTTATTTGTTAAATCCTTGAACCACGCCGAAAGCTCTATGGAGTCCTCTCCCCATGCAGCCCAGCGCAGTCCTTCGACCGATTCATAAGTAATGACGTTGAGACGCCTGAACTGGTCGTAAAGTTGTAATATAGTTAAATCCCAGATATTCAGTAGGTTTAAAGAGGGATGCTTTGCGCATACGGCGGATATAATGTTCGGAAGTGTGTAGTCGTTAGACGGCTGTTCTTTTTTCTTAGCCTTATCGAACTCTTTCTTCCGCGCCTTACATCTTTCGTAAATGGCTTTAGCTTTTTTGTTTGAGAACTTTAATTCGCTCTTACTCTCTTTCTCCACACCAATTATCTGAGCAATTAAACTTTGTATATCTTCGAAATTTCCGTTGTTGATTTCGCCGACCACTTGCTTATTCCTATAGACCTTGAAACACAAGCTTTTGTCATCAAAAACAACCTCTTCTTCAATAAAAAAAGAGAGTGCCTCAAAAAAGGTCTCTCTTAACATCGGGTAGGTTATTAAGATGTAAAAGGTTGAAAGGTCGGGTATAAGCATAGGTATTTGCCCATCAAGCTCGCTCGGGTCGAACATGATTACACTCACATATCCGAAGAACTTGTCGTAACCAAGCTGACGAACCTCCGACAATCGTGGCTGTCGTACATGGCACACATTGCCGACGGCGATAGAACTGCCGGTAATCGAGTCCCACTGGGTCAGCTTCATTTAGTTACTCTCGCTCTATCTCGTGCATAATCGGGTACAGTATATGTCAGAAGACGAGCAGTAAAACCTTCGGGTGCAGCCGCGAGCGTCGCTGAACTAAGTTGTAACCTGCCTATTCCAAACCCTGAACTGCCGTTTATCAGCAAGTCTATTTGACGGCATATGTTATCACGCCTATTTCCCTTAACGCCCGGAAATCTATCGCTATCGAGCTTCATAAAGGATTTGTTGCAGACGACTTCTACGAGGAGCGTCATTCTCTTTATGCTTCCACTCGGAGCCTTAGTGACCTCTGTGTCAACAAGCACATAAGCACCAGCCTCTTGAACGCTCTCGTCTATCCAACCGTGGTCGTTAATGTGGTCTTCCCACTTTTCAGCATCGTCATCATCAGGGGCATATCTGCCGTTCGAGACGAGCTTCATAACCTCTGATGACTCCAAAATTTTGCTGATAACGAGATTGTTATAGTCTATAATCTCATCGAGGTGTGTATATCCTGCCATTAGCCAGTCACCTCGACTTTCTTATAAGCGGAGCGTTCTCCGCCGTCATTCAGTTCAACAGTCAGCTTTGTGCCAATGAGAGCATCATTAGCGTCAACGGAAATAATTAATGCGCCATTTTTAACGGAATACTGTATGCCGTATGCAGCCCCAGTCACAGACCACGACGGAACAGCCTCTTCATCAACTCCGCCTGAGTTCTTAAAGAACTGCGCAAGATATGTTCTATGCGCTCCAATTCGGAGTGTATCGCGTCCGGCAATCTTACAAAGAGTCCCGGCAGTAGACGGCTCGTTTGGAGCGATGTAATCACATATGCGCTCTTTAGCGTTGTCTCTCGAAGCGTCGTACTCAACACTTTCGACATTCATAATAAGAAGATGTCCGTTTTTGCCGTAACTTCGGCTTATCGGGTCTTCTCCTGTATAAATGTAGCAAGTGAGAATTTCGTCGCCGTTAGCGTCGTAGTTAACACCACCGGCTATGCGCTTATCTATATAGAGCTTGGCTGTGTCTTCGTCGTAGGGGAGATACACCTTGAACTGCTTGTGTAACGACTGAACCGTGTTGTTACCCTTAAGCGTTGTCGAATAAACGCCCGAATCCAAAACACCCCAACGCTCGATAATATCCGAAGTGCCGTTTTGGAATCTGAACAGATGGTTGCACAGCCACGCTGTCCCTGTTATATGGATTTCATTTACCACTCTCGTTTCAACGACGATGAAGTGTTCATCCATAATTTCAAGGATATCCCCGACATAAAGATTCTCGTCGGGGAAAGCGATAACTTTTATTTTGTAAGCCACCTCAGTCCGGTCAACCAAGAAACGCTGCGGGGCTCCGTTACGAGTCGCGTTCGGCTGATATCCCGGATTACTTATAACCTTAACTTGAAAGTTGTCTTTAGCCTTTTGAATGATTCTATCTCGGTCTGATACGCCATTTATGCCGAGACGCGCATTGTAGTGAGACCAATCAAGCATTGCGCCCACCACCAATCTTGTTAAGAAGAGCTAAAGCCTTGAACACCTCACGCTTGCAAACCTCTTCTGAAACCTCATTTTCGTTGAGATAATTTAAAATATTCACAACGGTAATAAAGTCCATATTATCCGCAAGTTTATCAAAAGTCGTCAAAGCTCCCGTGGCTTCTATGGTAACGCTATTTATGTATTCCGATAAATGTATGTCCTCTCCTATGCCAAGCACATCATATTCTTTTAAAGGAATAATTTTATAAACGTGTCCCGTAAAACGATTAACAAAAGTTTTAAGCTTTATAATAATCACCTACGCTTTCAGTGAGGCGATATTACCAGCATAATAGGTATACTCAGTCATTTTGCGACGATATTCCTTATAAAGGGAGTTCCTAAATTCCGTCATCTCTCTTAAGAGATTGGCAGGAGAGAAGAATGAATAATCCTTGACAGACAAGGAATTGCTTAAGTTTGTGCTATCCAGAACCTTAGAACTGACCCAGTAATATGCGATACCGAGAGCAAGAATTTCGATTACTTCGTTATCCAAGTCAACCTTATATTCTTTATAATCGGTATCTATCTGAGAAAGATCTATGCGGCACATCTTCTCGAAGTCCGCTTGAGCACTCATAAGATATTTTTCAAGTATATACTCGCGCTCGGATTCCGATAGCTTCAAGAAATCATAATCAGAGAACTTCAGAACAGCTCGTTCGTAAATCTCCGAAAACGGTGTTGCCATTAAATCACCTCTCGGACTTCATCAGATTACAACCAAGAGCCTCTTCGAAAGCTCTAATCTTCTTGAGAGAGTCAAGAGTCCCATCCTCGATAAATGTGTTAAGAGCAACAACAAGATTTTCTCTTGCCGTAGTAGTAAGAAGCGGAACCTTTGTTTCGATATCCTTCACACTCCAACCGCAGACCTTCTGGAAATCATCGGGATCGATAATGTCCTTGTAATATCTGCCGACTGCAAGAGCGTTATACACATCCTCGGGCGTATGCTCGCCGTCGTCAACCGAATCGACAAGTATCTTGTTCTCGGTGAAGAATATTGCTGCTGACGCCTTTATCGAGCGAAGCAGACTCATCGAGACAGGCTGTATATCACCACAAAACTCCCAGTCAATGGTTTCACCACTTCTTTTATCCACAAAAGTAAGACCACCAAAAGTGTTTGATTTTACATATACGAGGGTAGAATCCTCTATTCTTGAAGGTCTCTTGGGCACAACGGGAGCAGCCTTAATCGTCTCATTTGCTTTCGTCTGATTCTCTGCATTAGTTGTTTTAGCCTTAGCGGCTCCCTTCTTAGCGCCTGTAGTTGTTTTATTCTGCTGTGCCATTATTATCTTTTACACTCCTTTTATTCTTAGAAAGGGGAGAGCCACGCGGACTCTCCCCAAAAGTTTAAATTTGATTAAGCGTTGATGTCATAAACGCCAATCTTGCTGTTAAGAACAAGACCAACGCCGACGGGCTGTATGTACACATACTCCTGAGTGAGGTCTGCGTTATCAGTAGCCTCTTTGACATTCATAATGCCAGTACCCTCGTTGACGATCTTAATCGGCTTGTCGTCGCCAGCTATGACAAACACCTTAGTGTTCGACAGAGCGAAGACATCTGTGCCGGGCTTGTGAGCCTGTTTCATGCGAAGCATCGGAGTACCCGAATACTTGCCATAATAACCGAAGTTGTAGATGTCGTTCTTGGCGTCGTCAGAGACAACAGCGTCAGCGACCTTCTTGAGAGCGCCTCTTGTGCCGCAAATCTTTGCAGATGTGCCCGAAGCCGCCTCGACATGATCGATAATCTCGTCCATGTTAGCAGTGGTAAACGAACCGCTCTTAACATACTTGTCGCTAAGACCAGCGGTCGAAGCAGAGATATTGTTGAGGCAAGCCAGAGCATCGAGAGCCAGCTGATTTGTGAAAGCCTTACCAACCATATCGACAAACTCATTGAAGTCAACGCGACCAGACATAAGTCTAAGCACGTCCTCATAAACGCGAACAGCCTTAGCTGTAGTTTTAATAGTAACAGCCTCGCCCTCGGGGATTCTCTGACGACGAACGCCCTGAATACCAGCCGCTGCATCAGCGACGATAAGGTCGTTCTCACCATGAGTAGTGAACTTAGCCTCGTCACCGTCTGCGATATTGCGATACTCGCACAGGCTCATAAGAACCGGGTCGTTCGCGATACCCTCATTGATTATTGCGGGAAGAAGAATCTCAACAAGGTCAAACACGGGCTTGCCGGGTCTGAAGTCGCGAGCGTTAAGCTTAGTGGAGCCACCGTTGAGCTCAATAAGAGCATTACGGATGGTCTCGGATGTCTCTGCGGCGGAATACTGTGCGTACTGCTTGCCCTTGATAGCGTCAAGTGCAACCTTAACTATGTTGTTATCCATTATTTTTTCACCTCTGTGTAATCTTTAATTCTTGGTTAAGCTATCTTGATGACGATCCAGTCGCCCTCAATAGCCTCGACAGTGCCGACCTTAGTGGAGCCGGAAGTAAGGGTCTTGACAACATTGCCTTTAGTGCCAGCCTGAAGCTCGACGATATCACCGACCTCTATAGCGGCAGCAGCATCAAGAGCCTCCTTGGTAACAGAGAAATAACCTCTGACAAGCTTGTAGCCACGAAGAATGTCACCAGCTCCGTTCTTGAACTCGCCAATAGTGTTGCTGGAAACAGTCTTATCAACCTCGGGAGAAGCGATGAGAACGATGTCGGACAGAGCGGTATTTGCGGCGGGAGTGCTGCCAGTGTGAACCTCGCGCTCGCCGGAAATAAGTGCGCCAACCTTAACGAAGTTGCCGTTTTCAATTGCAGTATCTTTGCTGCTGGGCTGATACTTGACGGAAACAAGGTCGCCGCCAAACACAGTGCCAGTCAGATTATCAGTTCTAACTTTTGCGTATGCCATTGTATTAACCTCTTTCTTTTTACAAAAATAAAGCCCACCTCGTGCAGTGGGTAAATAAATTATTTACGAGAATATGTTCTGAAGAAATCGTCTACATAACTTGTAGACTCTTGTGTGTTGGGTAGAAGTCCAGCCTTGACCGTTTTTGCGGAGCCATACTGACCGCGAATAGCAAAGCACTCTTTGCGCAGGTCGTCTGCGGAGAACTCATAAGCCTTAGCCTTGAGGTCGCGGAACGACTCAAATCTATTCAGATCGCTGAACTCTCCAAGAACCGCGTCACACTCAGCCTTATGAGCTTTGTCTTCAACATCTCTCTTGAAGTCGCGAAGCGCAGTCACCTCAAGCTTCATAGCGTCGAGAGCCGCAACCTCTTCGTCTGTCAGCCATCTCGGCTGTATATGAACCCACTCGTCGCCAACGGTCACTTTACCGTTCGACTCGTCAAGAGTGTACGGACACTTAAAATGGTCTTCTTTGCTATCTTCATACGAATATTTTTCGACATAGACATAATTGTCGTCACAATCCATCGCCCAATAATCATGAGCATCGTCGCAGAGCGAACAGACCGCTTTTCGTACAGCGTCGAGCTTTTGCTGATAGGTCATAGAAAACTCTTCTTTTTCAGGCTCAACAACCTCAGAAGCTTCGAGCTCAACAGTTCCAGAAGCAATATCCTGCGCCATAGTTGTAGCGATCTCTTCTGTGGGGACTTCAGGCTCAACTTCGGGAGCTACTTCAACGGTAGGCTCCTGCTCAAGCTCCATCTCTTTCTTATCTTCCATAGCGTTACCTCCTTCCTTGCGCAGTGCAAAATAGTCAGCGCACTGCTCTTTAAGTTTCAGCATTACATCATCAAAGTTGCTATTATCAAGCTCAAACTCTTCAGGTTTGTACACTTTGGATGAGATAAAGCAGGGTTCGGTATGCTCTTCGGGATTGTCTGACATACCGAGGAGGCAGAGTTTCAGGAAGTTAAAATCAAGTATTTCCTGATAATTGGAGTCCTCAGCTAAAGGTCTCGACTGCTTGACCTCTATCTCCATACTCTCCCCGAAATATACGTCGTCGGAATATATAGCCGACATAAGTTCGGGAACGTGCTCGGTATAGAGGATGCACTTACAGACCAGATAGGTTACTGACTCGCCGTACTCCTCTATCTCGCGGAACTCAAAACTGTCATTTACAACACAGCCAACCACTTGGGTCAGCGGCTTAAAATTCCAATTTTCATCTATCGTATAGTCATGACCGCCAATAAACACACCTGTACCGTCGTCTCTTTCAATAAGATGGGCGACAATGGGAAGATAGTTCAGACCGTACATCTCTTTCTCGATAGTCTCGCGTGAGATATAAGAGTAGTTTCGATTTTTGCCACACCCACAAACAGTACATTCCGCAAGCGTAAAATTCTCATTCAGCTTTTGGAGCGGAGTGATTTTTGAAAAGGTGTGAATTTGAGACACTTTTCCTTCCATGTTTCCTCCTTCCTTGAAAATGTAGTTTATTGCTGTATATGAACTTTGTATCGCTGAATTTGCTATGTACAATGTCCAACAGCTCGGGTGTAGCCTCAAACATCGCTATGTCGATGTCATTGATTTTTTCCCGAATATAACTAAACCCCGCGTCACTAAGAGCCTTAATGACTGCGGGGTCTGCTATCTTAATATAGTTCATTTGTTATTCTCCTTCGGACTACTGCTTATCGCGTGTCCTTGCGCCCTCATCAGACAGGTCGCTTTCATCCTCTGCGGGACGCCCTATCTCTTCGGACGAAGTTGTGTGTGAGCTCAGGAGTGGCTTAAGCTTATCAACGCCAATAATATCGTTTTCAATGCGATTAAGCCCAGACACCATAAGAGGAGTCAAGCCAAGAGCCGCAAAATACATACTGGGAGTTACGCCATATGTAGCCGCTTCCTTATATATACCAACGATATCCTTGCGATTGTAGATAGTAGTTGACAAGAACTGTATTTGGAACTTGATAGTTCCGCTGAGATATTTAAGATGTCTGTTGACAAGCCTCTGCGCGTTACCCAAGAATCCAAGCAACAGCTCTGAGTCGGTAGTTATAGCAAGGCTCATACCGCCTGATGTATCTGTTTTACCGCCGTGAAGAACGCTGTTTGAACCGCAGTTCTCCCAATACTGTTCGACCGAACGAGTGACAATATCGACTGTGCTTATACCTCTGTCTTGATCGAAGTTAAAATCCTCGACCTTGAACGGGAGTACAGCCGCGCCAACCTGCGGAGGAAGCGCATTGCAGAGGTGAGTGTAATACTGCATTGCCAAATTCCAATCTATCGTCGGCGCTCCCTGACTATCAAGGTCAATTCTGCCGACAAGCACCTTATAATTAGCAAGCTCGGTAGCCGTCTTCTGCAACGCCTTATAGTTCTCTATATCCAACAGGTCGGGGAGACAACCAACATAAGGCGGTATGAACGCACCTTGGTCGCCGTCTGCGGTGCAGAACGGGAGACACCAAGATATCTCTTCGGGGACGAACTGTCTCTTAACGCCATCAGATTTATAGGCGTTCCACATCTTGGTAAACTCGGGTGGGTAAAATCCAAGCTCGTCCTCTTTAATCTGAGACATATCAACTGTATAGAGATAAGTACCGTCAGCGATAGCCTCAACAGTGCAATAATCAGCGTTGATTTTTTGAATGAAGAACGAATCGCCAGACTCCCACGACACGCCAAAGAAGATTCCCTCGCGTACCGCACTCACGGCAGCCTTGGAAAGCTCGTTCTTCAGATTCCAAACCTCACACTTTTTAGCCGCAGCAAGATATTGCTTCTGAAGATTATTAGCTTTCATCTTAGACTCATCATATCCAAGAGGGTAAAGCACATAATCCCACAGCCACATATTTGCTTGATAGTTAATAAGGCGACGATACAGCGGCGAAGCATTGTAAAGATACATCGACGCATTGCGAAGACTCTTTGCGTTTGTTGACGGGTTTTTAAGCCACGTCAGAATACTTTCCTTTGTATAGGTGGAGTACGATTGACCTCGACTCTGCTGTGAGGACGCAGGATTGCTTATATTCCTTTGAGCTATTTTCTGTGCATACAGAAGAGCTTTATGGAACTCCGCCTTTGCCGCTTCAAGATCGACTTTCTTTTGCTCTTCAAGCGAGAGCGGCGGAGCAGTTTCTTTCTTTTTTGCCACTTCGCGCCTCCTTTCTTATTTAATAATAGGTTTCTTGAACGCAAACACTTTACGCTCGGGTGGTTTGTTGCTGGGCTTAAGCTTTCTCTCAAGCTCTTGAACAACCCAATAGTTGTAGCCGACCGATGACACTCGGTCTTTTCTCATACCGGACTGCTCTTTGACCTTTATTAAAGTACCTGTAGGTGTGTACTTTAGGCTTATTATTTCGTTAATAAAAAGCGTTGTGTGAATATATGGAAGCAGAACTTTACGCTTTAGCTCAGCGTCGTCAAGTATGGCTTGGACAATACCTCTCGGCAATTCGTAGAAGTCATTTTCAGAACTAAGGAGTTTAATCTTATTCTGTTTGAAGCCGTCACGCAACGCAAGATACATATCATTATTAAACTGACTTGTAGCCTGTATAGCCCAAATGACCTTTTTAGCCTCTCTATCTGTGCAACGAGCCGCATACACATCGTCATTACAACAACTAAGTGGCGGGTAAGTGACATTGTACTCCGGGTCATATATATCGCGCACGAGAGCGTCGTACACACCTATACCAAGACCTTTAACATCGAGAGCTATATCAGTACAATGGAACTGCTCGTACAACCTGCGTATACGCAAAGCGAGGTCGTTCGTGTGAAGTCCCTCGTGATTCTCCGTATATATAAGGTTGCTGATATATCTGTTCTCCGAATTGGGTATAGCCCTATTAATCCATATAGACGCGGCGTCGTTGTTTTGTTTCTTAGAAGCCAACAGCGCAACGTCAGCAGAAAGAACACGCCTCTCATTAAATGCGAGCGGAGGTATCTTTTGTTTATAATTAGGTATAAGAGAGCTGATATAGTCGGGATATATGGCTTGCTTTATCTGACGAGTTTTAGCTATATCATCGTAAGAGAACAGCGAGCCGTCCGTATCTCCGAACCACAAGCACTCCATTTCCATACCGAACGTCGTCTCGGACTGGTCGCCCTCGGAAAGCTCGTCCGCTATCTGATTCTTGTCAAGCAGGTGCTCTTTTATCGAAAGCTGATAGGGGAGTCCGCAGGTGAAATATCGACGCTGATCATCACTCATATTCTTCGCGTATGTCTGAAGCTTGCCAAAAGACCAGTGCGACTTATACCAAGCAGACGAGAGATATATTTCTTTGTTTCTCTCAGTCAGATGTGCATATTTAGGGTTATTGAGATATCCCGGATTTCTCGGAGCCGTCAAAAATCTTTTGAGAACCGTTTGGATGATAGTAAGCGGTATCATACGGAACTCATCGCAGATAATAATATTAGCTCTGTTGTGTCGAGCTTCATCATTTGCAGTTACGACGAATATACGAGATGTGTTCCTAAACACAATCTCCGCTTTGGACTGATTTATTGTTATGCCCTTCGGTTCTATCTCTAACTGAAGATTGGCGGAGTTGGGCATAAGAATCGTTTGTATTTTCGTTAAGACCTCGACGGACTGCCCACGGGTCTTAGACGCAATACAGATAGCTGTACCGGGGTACAAAATACAACGCACACAGCAGAACACGGCGACCAGAAAGGTCTTGCCTTGCAATAGTTATTAACGGACAGCTTTTTATCTGCCCCTCTGGGGTTGCCCCATTTTCATCGGCACGTCAATTCGTGCCCAGTTTAGCATATGTTTTCACCCTCGTTTAAACGTTAGGTTTTCAGACCGCCCTATATGCGGTCGTGTCGGACACTCGTGGATGGATTATATTTATTCACCATCTATGCGTTACGGTGCTGGACAGCCTTCCGTTATCCGTCCAGTTACCTCGGCGTTTGCTCAGTAAGCGTTCACCGATTTTGCCCGATTAATTTATCCACACATTTCTATGCGGCGAAGCCAGTATTAACCTCTTGCTGCGATGTACATTATATAGTTACACCAGTTCATCATATATAGGATTATCTGCTGAAAAAGCTTAAGTTTAATGTTAAGATAATCCAAACAGAAACGGTGAGGATTAGCCCTATAGAATGAGCACCATGCGTCCACGCCGTTCATAATTCGTTTAGCCTTGTCGTTAGCTAACTCGCGGTCGCTGAGCTTATTCCGTGTCGCCATAATCTTCACCGTCACTTATAATGGCGTCCAGCAGTGCGTCGTCGTCGCCCTCGTATTCAGGCATCTCAACACGATATTTTGCCATCTCTTCCTCATAAGCCGCACTGTATTTGTTCTGTATTCCCAACATTTTACACAGATGCCCGAGAAAGTACACCGTTATGTATTTGCGGATTCCATCAACATCCTGCCATTCGGGGAGCGGCTCTGAAATGGGGCGTTCATTCTCCCACTTCTTAATAAGAGTACCAAAGGTGTTTTGCTCAACCATAGCATTTTCGTTATTCTGACTTGGCTTTAAGTTTGCTGTACCGAGGAGGTCTTGAAATACCTTAAGTGCCTCTACAAGCTTCATAGACCCCTTGCCTTGCTGGGCTTTCAGAATATTAAGCTGTGCGATGCACAGATTCTTGAAGACCTCTTCCTGAGATTTAGTAGAACACTCATGTCGCGAAGTCCAGTCATCATATTGCTCCTGAAGAAACTTAAGCTCTTCGGGTTCGAATCCGCCACCGAAGAACGCCAAGGTCTTCTGCTTTATTTTGATTTCAGAACTATTGTTCTTTAAATCCTCTACGTCATTAATGACAGTTTCCTCGTCGCGTATGGTATCGTCGTAAGTTTTACCTTGATAACAACGCAAGGACATTTTAGACACATATGAGCTCATACGGCTGAACGACGCCGAACTCTTCTCAGTTGCATCGTATATCCTTTTCGAGAAATACCAGTCGAACTTCTGACATAGACGCTTCGTCGCCTCCATCTCTGAGCCAAGTTCGTCGGTATACAATTCAAACAGCTCCTCGACGCACGAGCGACACACGGGGATAAATCCGTCGTTGCCAACATGAATAGGGGATTGCGATCTATAAAAGTTACCAGTAAGTTTAGTATATTTTTTGCCGCACATGGTGCAGTAGAACTCGGTTCGACCGTTGGACGACGCGGGCTTTTTCTTTTTCTTAGAGGTCGATTTAGAGCGACCTATTGAGTTTTGAGCTATGTTACCCACATCCTTTACATATAAAAATAGCGCCCCTATACGGGACGCAAAAGTTAAATTGGCGGCGCTTGCAGGATTTGAACCTACACTATCAGAGCCAAAATCTGATGTGCTGCCCTTACACCAAAGCGCTGTATTGCAGGACTCGGGCGGATATCGCTTGCATAATACCCGCCCAAAGTTCTGCTTAAGGAGGAATGAAATTTTAAAGCCGCTTGCAAGCAGCCAACAAAATGGAGTTGTCTAATTGAACCGCCCATATGGGCGGTATTTGTAAAACTAAGGAAACGTCGTAACGCTTCCTATACAAAGGCGAATGAGCCTTTTGATAACCTAAGTTAAAATCCAAGTCACGTCTTGTCGTCAGCCATCGGGATTTCTGCGGCTTAACAAGCCGCCGCCGAGCGCTCAGGCAACCCGATACTTAACTTCTCGCGCTTCCTCGCGCTTGGATTTTGGAGCATCCTGCGTGACTCGAACACGCAACCCGCTGCTTACAGGGCAGCCGCTCTACCATTGAGCCAAGGATGCATATACTCGGATTTGATATCGCTGGGACACATCATAGAGAGGTGCGGATAGTCTGACGTACCGAGCTTGTGGCGCAACCCCACACGTCCCCGCTGTACACACGGGATATTGGTTGCGGAGGCGGGACTTGAACCCACGACCTTTAGGGCATGAACCTAATGAGCTACCAACTGCTCCACTCCGCTATATAAAACAACAGCAAGCAAACCGTCTAACAATTGTCTAACACTATTATTATTTAGCGATTTTTCGCACCACGCGAACCGTTTATTAATTGCGTTATATAGGTAAAATCACGGCTTTACACTGCATGGAATCGAATGACACTGTTTGATATTCGCGTCACAACCACTGTTAACCGCAGGGTCGTTGGTTCGAGTCCAACAGGGGGAGCCAGGAAAAAGCCTTGAACCTCAACGGGTTCAGGGCTTTTTCTTTTTTTTAAACATCTCGAAATCTCCGTGTGTCTAACGTTTTGTCTAACACTTTTTAGTTCTTCAATATGAATATCTTTCTCTATTTTTATATATTGGTATTACTTTTGATTGCGATATGATTACTTTGTCGAATAAAAGTTGATTTTCTGAATTTTTAATACTCTTGATGATGTTAATTTGTACTCTTGTATTACTGTTCGCGAGCTTCATCCGCCTTCTGTGCAAGCTCGTCTTCTATGTTGATAAATACTGGAATCCCGCAATTAGTTTCTGAATAGCAAACTGAGCAATAACAGTGACGAGCATACCTAAGGATTGTGGGTGTACTTTGTGATTGTCATTTGATAGCGAGAACTATAATTGCAACTACTAATAAGTGATTTCGTAAAACAGCAAAACCGGAGCTGGCACACATATTTACTTGCCGATCTGCACATTCGATTCAGGCTGCCTTCTTCGATATAATAGTTGCAGAATATCAAAGGAGAAACGGCGGATGAAGCCAAACTATTATCTAACGATTGATACGGCAGAACGGAGGCTTATCATCGGGGCTTGAATAACCTGCAGAGTAGGTTTATTGCAGCTGGACAGTTTACCGATGTTGTTGATGAACTACTACTCAAATTTGTAAACGCCAAGGTAGAAAAATTCAGGGCGTTTATACGGGATGACAGGAGATAACGATAATGACAAAATAAGAAAAGATGGGATGTATATACCGTCAGGCGGTGCCTTTTTACTCCGCTTTGTTGAACTTTGTAAAAAGTCCTCGTTAGGGACACCATAAGACCCGTTCATGGAAAAAGATTTGTTAATCAAATGCGGTTTGTCAAAAATTATGATAAAAGCGTGTATGTTTCGACACTTTGAATTGAAAAAACTAAATTTTTGCGCTATAATAAATAAAGCTGTTTGTGCTATATATTTGCCATCTAAACGCGCCTAAAAGGAAAATTTGAAAATGGTTAGATACAATAAGCCGTGGAAAATCCTAATTGATAGAGTATGACGAATGAGTATAAAGTCCGATTTATCGGACACGGATTTTGTTATAATTAGAATGGGTGTAGAAAATGGAGCTTGTAAATAACACCACAAAGACTCTAAAATGAGGAGTTATCGCTCGATGAAAACCTTACACTGCATACCGAGCAGGAAAACCTGAAAAAGCAAATAGAAAAGCTGGAAAAGCAGGCACGGGCTGAAAAACAGCCGAAAAAGAAGTTTGAGCTTGTGCAGCAGATAAAGGAACTAAAGAGAAAGATGGTGAGCGAGAAATGAGTTGGGCGGACATTTGGAAGATCATCCTTGCTGCGTTGGCGAGTGTTGGCGGAGTCGGTGGATTGATAATGCTTGTGATAAAGTTTTCATCTAATCTGATTGCAGAACGTCTTTCACAAAAATACCAACTTTCGCTTCAAAAAGAATTGGAAAAGTATAAGGCTGGCGTTGAAAACAAAACATATATAAGCAAAGCAAGGTTTGACCGCGAGTTTTCTATGTATCAAGACTTGTGCGAGAAGAATATCACAATGGTCTATGACATGGGTGCAGCCGTAATGATTACTCGTGGTGCAAAGTATCCCAATGTAAGTAGCACACAAGAATTCATTCACCTTGCGGCGCAGCACATTGATGACGCAGAAATGCTTAACAAACGATATGCCCCTTTTATTGCAAAAGAAATATTTGAGAGCTACAAGGAATTGGGAAGCAAAGCATATTCCATTATTTCTTTGCTTGACTTGTGGGACAGATTTGAAACACAAAACTACATAATCAATTATAACGGAACAGCATACACAAGAGATAAAGCAAAAGACGAAATAGAAGCCAAACAGAAAATAATATCAAAACTTTCTGATGACATTCTTGATAAGCTGAGAGATTACCTCTCAAGCCTTGACACTTTGGAGGATAAGGTAAATGAATAAGCTGAAAATGCACACGCCGAACAAGGCTGATGAAAATTTTAGAAAGCTGGCGGCGATGTTCCCCAACGCCGTGACGGAAACGATTGACGAAAACGGCGAGGTCGTCCGGGCGATTGACAAGGATGTGCTGATGCAGGAGATTTCCTGCACCGTGGTGGACGGCAATGAGGAACGCTATCAGTTCACTTGGCCTGATAAGAAGAAGTCCGTTCTTCTTGCCAATGCCCCGATCAATAAGACGCTGCGCCCCTGTCGTGAGGAAAGCGTGGACTTTGATACCACCGAAAACCTCTATATTGAGGGCGACAACCTCGAAGTGCTGAAGCTGTTGCAGGAAACCTATCTCGGCAAAATCAAGATGATTTACATAGACCCGCCATACAACACCGGAAGCGACTTTGTTTACGAGGATGACTTTGCTCAGAGTGCGGATGAGTATCTTGCAAACAGCGGGCAGTTCGATGAGGATGGCAATCGCATGGTGCAGAATACCGAGAGTAACGGTCGTTTCCATACGGATTGGCTGAATATGCTGTATCCACGGCTCAGGCTGGCAAAGGATTTGCTGGCTGATGACGGTGTCATTTTTATCAGTATAGATGATAATGAAGTTGATAATTTGAGAAAAATTTGCGATGAAATATTTGGGGAATATAGCTTCATCGCTGAATTTCCTCGAGTAACTAAACGCGGAGGCAAATCGACTGAAACTTATGCAAAAAACCATGACTATATTGTTTCTTATTGCAAGAATATGAGCTGTGTTGAAATTTTTGGTATTGCGCATGTGGACGACGGATTTAAATACAAAGATGAATATTTCAACGAAAGAGGGGCATATAAACTAAATCAAACACTTGACTATGATACATTGGGATATATAAATTCTTTGGATTACCCAATAATAATTAACAATATTACATATTATCCTGGAGGAGTTTCCGAGCAGGAATACAAGGCAAGGAAGAGCGAAAATCCACAGAATGGATACCGTTGGAGATGGTCAAAAGATTTATTTAATTTTGGATATAAAAATGGCTGGATAGAAATAAGTAAAAGCGGAAGAATTTATACAAAAACATATTTGAATGCCAAAATCAGCAAAAAGGCATCCGGCGAATACTATATTCAATATGCTGAACGGACAAAAGCAATATCCACATTAGAATTTACTGAAAATTTGTATTCAAATGATAATTCTAATAAGGAAATAACTAAGCTAATGGGCTCACCCTTGTTTGATTATGTCAAGCCCTCATCGTTAGTAAATTTACTTATAAAAACAACAACTGAGAAGGATAGCATAGTTCTCGATTTCTTCTCCGGTTCTGCAACGACTGCCCACGCTGTTATGCAACTCAATGCCGAAGACGGCGGACACCGCAAGTTTATTATGGTTCAGCTTCCCGAAGTGACCGATGAAAAGAGCGAAGCCTATAAAGCAGGATACAAGAACATCTGTGAAATCGGTAAAGAAAGAATACGTAGAGCAGGGGCAAAAATTAACAAGGAAAATGAAAGATTAAAAGATGTACCTTTGTTAAAAGATGACAAGGATATCCAACTATTTAACAGTATTGCTCAAAACGGACATGATGCAGTCGAACGCACCAAATCAGCGTTTGAAAGGTGTGATGTTAGTTATTCACTCGATACCGGCTTCCGTGTTTTGAAATGCGATACCTCTAATATGAAAGAGGTCTACTATAACCCTGCGGAGTATGAAGCCAGCCTGTTCTCCAGCCTTGAGGATAACATTAAAGAGGACAGAACTCCGGAGGATCTGCTGTTCCAAGTGATGCTGGATTTGGGTGTGCTGCTCTCCAGTAAAATCGAGGAAACCACCATTGCCGGCAAGAAAGTGTTCAATGTGGAGGACAACTATCTGATTGCCTGCTTCGACAGCGATGTGACCGAGGAAACCATCAAAGCCATTGCCAAGCAGAAGCCTTACTATTTTGTGATGCGTGACAGCTCTATGGCAAATGACAGCGTGGCAACCAACTTCGATCAGATCTTCGCTACCTACAGCCCGGACACCGTAAGGAAGGTGCTTTGATATGGAAAACTTGGAATTGCTCGTAAATCAACTTTTAAAATATGAAAACGAAACCAACTGGTTCGAGTTCAAATGCAATAATTACGACCCTGAAATGATAGGTCAAGATATTAGTGCTTTAGCAAATGGTGCCGCCTATGCCGAAAAGTCATGTGCATATATGATTTGGGGGATCGATGATAAGTCCCACGATATAGTCGGAACAGAGCTGGATCAATATTCAAAATTGGTCGGAAACCAAGAAATAGAAAGCTGGCTTAGAAATCTCATTTCGAAAAATGCTGAGTTTGAATTTCACAAAATTCAGATTAAAGATAAAAAAGGCGATAATAAGCCTATTATTGTGCTCATAATATATAAGGCAACCGTTCAAACTGTAACATTCAAGAAGGTTGACTATATCAGAGTGGGGAGTTACACGAAAAAATTGAGTGACTATCCGCAAATGCAAGCACAATTATGGGACAAAATTCGTAATAGCCGTTTTGAGGAACAGTATGCAATGCAAAATTTGACTGTAGAGGAAGCGTTGCAGCAATTAGATTATACGGCATATTTCGATATTAAAGGCGAACCGATTCCGACCGATATAAAAGGCATTATACACTATATGGAAGAGGAAAGCATTATTGTAAAACAAGACAGCGGTGAATACGCAATAACAAATCTCGGTGCTATTTTGTTTGCCAAAAGGCTATCTTCATTTCCTCGCCTTGAAAGAAAGGCTGTTCGTGTTGTGCAATATCAGGGCAAAAATCGACTGAATATGCTCAAAGAGGATGTTGGCAATAAGGGCTATGCTATTGGATTTGATGGGTTGCTTAAGTACATTGAGGCTCTTTTGCCTACACAAGAAGTAATAAAAGGCGCAAAACGGGAAACAGTTTCACCATACCCGCCGATAGCCTTGAGAGAAGCTATTGCAAATGCATTGATTCACCAAGATTTTTCTATTACCGGAACAGGCGTTGTAATTGAAATTTTCAACAACAGGATTGAAATAACCAACCCCGGTATACCTCTTGTTGACATTTATAGAATCGTGGATAATCCGCCTAAATCCAGAAATGAGAAGCTTGCTTCTCTAATGCGCAGATTGAGAATGTGCGAAGAACTCGGAACCGGTTGGGACAAGATTATAATTTCATGCGAATTGCAACAGTTACCGACACCGCATATCGATATTTATGAAGAAAACACCAAGGTGACACTTTTCTCCAAGGTGGATTTCTTTGATCTCTCACCTCAAGATAAACTGTGGGCTTGCTATATGCATTCATGTATAAAATTTATCCAAGGCGAATTTTTGACTAACAGTTCATTGCGAATGCGTTTTGGTTTGGAAGAAAAGTCTTCTGCAAGCATTTCACGCCTAATCAAAGAAGCGTGCGAAAAAGGTCTTATAAAAAAGCTTGAGGAAACTGCTCCTCGACATACAAAGTATATTCCTATCTGGGCATAATTTAACTTGCCGGTAACTTGCAGAGCTTTAGCAAGGGCACAAAATATGGGCTTTATTTCGGCGATAATAACTATATGCAGGGATTTTTGAGCTTGCCGGTAACTTGCACAGAAAGTCTTGTTAGCAATGAGGAGTACTACAATATGAAATTTAATTTCAAAATACAACAATACCAAACCGATGCGGTCGATGCCGTTGTGCGTGTCTTTCAGGGGCAGGGCTTTCACGACAAGATCAGCTATATCCGTGACCGGAGCAAGGCCAAAGCGGAGCCGTATCAGATGACCCTCGGTATGTCCGATGAGGAGCTTGAAGTCATCGATCCGCTGAATGATACCGGCTACAAGAATGAAGCGGTAGAGCTTTCCGATGAACAGCTTCTGCACAACATTCAGACCTTGCAGAGTCAGAACAACATCAAGCTGTCCGCTTCCCTTGTCAAAGATTTGGGGCGTTGCAGCCTTGATATTGAAATGGAAACCGGTACGGGCAAAACCTATGTCTATATCAAGACGATGTTCGAGCTGAACAAGAAGTACGGCTGGAGCAAGTTTATTGTGGTTGTTCCTTCTATTGCGATCCGTGAGGGCGTGAAGAAGTCCTTTGAAATCACCGCAGACCACTTTATGGAGCATTACGGCAAGAAGGCTCGCTTCTTCATCTACAACAGCTCCAACCTGAACCAGTTGGATAACTTTTCGAGCAGCTCCGGCATCAATGTGATGATTATCAACACACAGGCATTTGCCTCCTCGCTGAAAGAGGACGGAAAGAGCAAGGAAGCTCGTATTATTTATTCCAAGCGTGATGAGTTCGGCTCCCGCCGTCCGATTGATGTGATTAAGGCAAACCGTCCGATCATTATTTTGGACGAGCCGCAGAAGATGGGCGGCGATGTGACGCAGAAGGCACTGAAGAACTTCAATCCGCTGTTCTCCCTCAATTACTCGGCTACCCACGCCAAGCAGCACAATCTTGTCTATGTACTGGATGCGCTGGATGCCTTCAACAAGCGGTTGGTCAAGAAAATCGAGGTCAAGGGCTTTGAGGTCAAAAACTTCCGTGGTACGGACAGCTACCTCTACCTTGAACAGATCGTTCTTTCCAGCAAAAAGCCGCCGATGGCAAAAATCGAGCTTGAGATTGGCTATAACAAGTCCATCAACCGGGAAACCCGTATTCTCGGTGTCGATAGCAACCTCTACTTCGTTTCACAGGAAATGGAGCAGTACAAGGGATATACCATTTCGGAAATTAATCCCTTGCGTGGCACCGTGACCTTCACCAACGGCGAGGTTATCAAAGCCGGTGATGTGGTGGGCGATGTGTCCGAAAAGGATATGCGCCGCATTCAAATCAGAGAAACCATCCTCTCCCACTTTAAAAAAGAGGAAAAGCTCTTCAATATGGGCATCAAGTGCCTGTCCCTGTTCTTCATCGACGAAGTGGCAAAGTACCGCCAATACGATGAAAACGGCGACGAGGTGCTTGGCGAATACGGCGTGATGTTTGAGCAGGAGTATCTTGCCATTCTGAACGAGTACATTACGATGTTTGACACGCCGTATCAGAAATATCTCAAATCCACTTGCAGCGATGTGAGCCGGGTACATAAGGGCTACTTCAGCATCGATAAGAAAACCGGGCGCAGCGTGGACAGTCAGCTCAAGCGTGGCAGCGAGTTCTCCGACGATATTTCCGCCTATGACCTGATTCTGAAGAACAAGGAACGGCTGCTTTCCTTTGACGAGCCAACACGGTTTATCTTCTCCCACTCCGCACTGCGTGAAGGATGGGATAACCCGAATGTGTTCCAAATCTGTACTCTGAAGCACTCCGACAGCAACACGGCAAAGCGGCAGGAAGTCGGTCGTGGTCTGCGCCTTTGCGTCAATCAGGACGGCAACCGGATGGATGTGCAGAGCTGCGGCGACAGCGTTCACGAGATCAACACGCTGACAGTAGTCGCCAGTGAAAGCTACAAGACCTTTGTGGCAGACTTGCAGTCGGATATTAAAACCGCGCTTTATGACAGACCCACGGTTGCTACAAGCGAATACTTCAAGGGCAAATATGTCAAGGTGGACGATGTGCCGACGCTTATCGACGATGAAAAAGCCAATGCTATCGAGTTCTATCTCATTCAGAACGGCTATGTGGATATGAAGCGCAAGGTGACGGACAAGTACCGTCAGGATATTAAGAACGGAACCGTTGCAAAACTGCCGGAGGAATTGGGGCCGATTGCAGACGGTATCCACACGCTCATTCAGGCGGTCTATGATGATAGTGTCCTCAAGGATATGTTCTCCGACGGTCACGAAACCAAGGTCAAAGATAACCCGCTTAACGAAAACTTCGCCAAGCGAGAGTTTCAGGCGTTGTGGCGTGAGATCAACCATAAGTACGCTTATACCGTTGATTTTGACAGCGCCGAGCTGATCCGCAAGGCTATCGCTCATATTGACGAAAAGCTCTTTGTTTCCGAGCTGCAATACACGACCACCATCGGGCGGCAGAAAACAGAGATGAACGAGTATGAGATTGAGCGTGGAGCATCCTTCACCGGTGAAAAGACACGGACAAAGACGCTCAAACACGCCGAACCCAGTCAGATCAAGTACGATCTCATCGGAAAAATTGCAGAGGGCACCGTTCTGACACGGCGCACGGTTTCTGCTATCCTGCAAGGCATCCGTGTGGACAAGCTCTATATGTTCAAGAACAACCCGGAGGAGTTCATCACAAAGGTCATCCGGCTCATCAACGAACAGAAAGCCACAATGATAGTAGAGCACATTTCCTACGACACCATTGAGGGCGAATATGACAGCTCTATTTTCACGGCTGAAAAGGCAACGCAGAGCTTTGATAAGGCATTTCTCGCAAAGAAGGCCATTCAGAACTATGTGTTCACGGATGGATCGGCGGATAAGAGCATTGAGAGAAAATTTGCTGAAGATTTGGATGCGGCAGACGAGGTGTGTGTCTATGCCAAGCTGCCGAGAACCTTTCAAATCCCCACGCCAGTGGGCAACTATTCGCCGGACTGGGCAATTGCTTTCTATGAAGGTACGGTCAAGCACATTTTCTTCATAGCCGAAACGAAAGGCACAATGGAAAGTCTTGAATTGCGTCCTATTGAGCAGGTAAAAATATCATGTGCAAAGAAGCTGTTTAATGAGATGTCTACAAGCAATGTGGTGTACCACGATGTAGACAGTTACCAAAGTTTGCTAAATATTATGAATTCTATTTGAATACATGGATCGGTCAGGGGGCACCCTGATAAATACCGTTTTTTCAAGAATAGGAGTAAAAACGGTCTGCCTGCTAAAATAACGCATTGCAAAATTGAATACCAAAAAATGCAGAGGCGCAGCTTTTGGAGTGATCTGTTGGCTGCGTCTTTATTGCGCTTTGAAAAATATTTTAAGCCATTTGCAAAAAGCCCCTGCCCCAAAAGCACTCCTTGTCCAGAGTAACTGAGGAAAAATTTTTAATGAGAGAAAATATTTACGACCTCATTATTTTCTGGGCTATATTGATATCCCGAAAGCGCCGCTGACGGAGTATTATGTTACAGGAATTGCTGTGGAGTACATCCCGACATAAAAAGAGCAGGCCAGTCTTGCTCAAAAAAGAAGCACAAAACGAGTGTTCATAACTCAAATCTGTTATGAACACTCGATATGCGATGTTAGCACCAAACGGTGCGTAAATGCAGGGTGTTTGCACCAAAAGTATCGTTAACTTTCCGATATTTTCTTACACTCATCCCATAGCTCTGTCTGTTCTTTGATCTGCCGGATAATGGTATCCTCGTGAGGCCGTTCGGCCTTTCTGAGTTCCTTCGAAATGCTCTTACTTATGCTTTCGTCTATTTTAGGCAGCAGCCATTTTGCCAATGGTTTGCCTACAAAGTTTGAAGCACTGCAGGTTTCAATTATCTTGAGAACTGTAGGTAATGCTATAGTAATCTAAATCACACATCGGCGGCA
>ULPN01027955.1_pt1 | contig 36706 bp, 52 predicted proteins | sample 1953641 | NCBI WGS metagenome assembly ULPN01 (sample SAMEA4835633, study PRJEB28245) | human gut metagenome | biome: gut microbiome; material: fecal sample | place: Denmark | collected 2008
GCCAGTTCTTTTACTGTGCCCTCGTCACTGATACCCATATCTTTTGCCAGCGCTTTCAAATCGTCCTTTTTCATCTTTTCCAGATCTTTAATATCTAAGTGTCCTGTCATTTTTATCTTCCTTTCCGCGCGGCGCTTTTACGCCGCGCATTTTCTTATACGGATGCAATTTTTTTCAGCACAACTAAGCTGTTCTTGTCTACCACTTTCCCGTCTGCCAGCATGATGCCCTTTGTTACCTGATCGTCTGTGTCGTTGTCCTCATACTTCTTTACGCCCATAGCGTAGTTGGTATTAAGCACGTAATCTTTGAAATTGAACAGGAAAGCAAACAAACTGTTTGCTGCCAGTGACGCATCATAGCTTTTCACATAATCGCAGCACACCACAGGACGCCCCAGCAGTGTACGCTCCGGCTTTCCTGCAATTCCGTAGTTTACGCGCCCAATCGGCTGCCCGTTTGCATCTACCAGCCCGTAATACTGCATGAATGTTTTTTTGCTCATGCACCATACTGCCCCGTTTTCATATGCCATTGGCAGCGCCGCCTCTGCCGCGATCAGATCAGCATAAGCGGGTTCTAATACCTCGATTGTCTGCCCCGTCTCCGGCGTTTCCGCAAGGATGCCTTTCGGCTTTCCTGCTCCGTCTCCGTCAACAATGGACTGCTCCAACGCTTTTGTCATAGCCTCAACAATATTGCTGATAAGCAGTGTCTCAAATGCGCTGATTGCCATTGTATCCACTTCCAGAGATACGGCTACCGCACAGCGCAGCTTGTGGTAAGCAAATGTAATCATTCCATCCTTTGTGGCGCTGTGTTTCTGCTTGTCGCTGTCCTTGCTCTCCGCTACCCATGTAGCAGTAGGCTTAACAGTAGATACCGGGATACTTACGCCGCCCTTGTATGCCGTCCTCGTTACGAGAGCTAAAATCATTCCTGTGCTCTCCATTTTCTGTACGATCTGGTTCAGTACAGTTGTGGGAATTACTGCCCCTACGTCCGTTGTAGTGCTTACTGCATCTGCGCGGTACTCTGCCGGAATTGCCGTTCCTCTGCACACATGCTGCATAAATGCTTTTCTGTAAGCCATGGAACTATACTTGTCCTCTTTCTCCGGCTCTTCTCCTGCGCCGCCTGCTGCCCCTGCAAAATTCCGTAATACTGTGGGCGCTGCTCCAGCTCCGCCCTCTGCTCCGTTTACAGGCTCTCCGCCTGCAATTCTCGCAAGCAGCTTTGTTCTTTTCTCCTGTGCGTCCACAAGCCTTGTTCTTTCCTCCTGCAAATTGTCTACCTCTGTTTCCAGCGCGGTAATCTGTTCATCCGTCAGCGTTTCCGCGTTCTCTGTCAGCTCTTTTCTGATCTCTGCCAGTCTTGTCTCAATTTCTTTTAATCTCATTTTTGTCTGTTCTCCTTTTTATAAATTTGCTTTGATCTTTAGTATTGCTGCCCGTCTCTTAAGCATCTCCTGCCGCTCTGCCTCATACCTCCTATGGGCAAAATTGCGGGCGGCTATTTCAGTATCGCCGTTTGCTGGTATACTTACAGCGGATACGTCATAAACCTTTTTTATCTTTAGTATCGTTCTTGTCCGTGTTGCCCTGTCGTAGCTTTCCTCTTGCACGGTAAACGCCCATGACATTTTAGTAATCATGCGGGCTTTAATATCCTCATACAGTCCTTTTGCAAGCTCTGTTTTTCCTAAATCTGCCGCAATCAGCAGCCCTTTATGATCTGGTACTAATATCAGTGTTTTATTTGACTGCCGGGCAAATACGCGCCCCTCATGATCGTACTGCATGATAACATCACTCATATCAGCGCCATCCAGCGCGCGGCTGTCTATTTTCTCATAGTATTTAGTTCCTCCGATCTCGTAGAGCAGATATGGCTTATCAAAAGTTGTTGCGTATCCCTCCACGTAATACTCTGTATCTATTCTCTTAGTTGCTGCATCCGCAGATAGCGGCGCTGCAAGCGCCCTGTATTCCCGTTCTTTCTTTATTGGCATATTATTTACCCTCTTCCTCTCCCGGCTCGTTATTTGCGGGTTCTGGTGGCTCTGTGCCTGCCTGCTGCCCGTCTCCTTTCTCCTGCGGGTTCTGATTTATCGGTTCTGTCTGTTTCCCTGTTTTTTCTAACTCGCTTACCTCTATGTAATCCCTGCGGATATAGTATTTTTCTCCGCCCTCAACGTGCGGCATATTCCATATATCCATTACCCCGTTACGGTTCAATAGTGCCCGGTCAAATAGCTGTGTACTTACTTGCAGCTTTGTACTATTTGAGGCGTACTGTAAACGGTTTGCGCTGAATGTAATTGCATTTCCGCAGGCAATTTCCCGCTGGGTAAACGTCATATTCGTCATAACAAGAGAAAGCTGGATTGCAAAAGGCTCTATCTTTCCCTCGTAATATGCGTTCCATGTATCCTCATTAAATTTGTTTTGTAAGATATCTAAATTTGTTCCGAAATGCGTACACACATTGTCCTGTATCTGCTGTGTCTGTAATGCGTTCGGCACAAACGGCTTGCTTTCCACAGGTTTCAGATCAGTAAACTTGTTATCATAAATAATCATTCCGCTGTCATTGTCGGAACTTAAGTTTTCTTCTGTGAACCTCTGCCGCTCTTTTTTAATATCCTCCGGCTTAATCATGTTCGCAATTTTTGCCAGAAAGCGGATATTTGCAGAATTTTTTACCGCGTTTATGATGCCCTCATTCTGCGTATGAATAAGCTGCATTGTCGGCTTTAAAGTTCGGTTGTCCTCTCCAAAAAGATCGTCTGTGTATTCAAAGTCCGTCATTATCCCGACCTTTTCAAACTCTATTGCTGCGTGTTCGCCGTTCGCAAACAGATACCGCAGATATACTTGTCCTGCTGCCTCTACAACTTCGCAACGCTCCGCCCGCAGGGGATACCACCCGCACAGCCCACCATATTCGTCCTCTATCGGTACAATAAAAGCGGTGTGCTCCGTGGCTACATAGGTTGCCACTCTCTTTATAAATTTTGTTGTATCCATGAAATAGTTCGGCTTGTGCTGTAAAACTTTTTCAAGATTTTTGTGCGCGCTGCCTGTGATCTCCGGCGTTAATTTGCTGCAATGCGTTGCGAAACTGTTTATAGCTGTCCGTGTTAAATCCATCTCATACACGCCGCCGTTATAGCTGGTAAACGTAGGGCTGTACCCGTTCAGCATCTTAAAATAGCTGTCGATCACTCTTAGTTGTTTCCCGTGAAAAAGATAATCTAAGAATTTAATGCCGTTCACTCTCCTTTCTAAGCGGCGTTCTTTAGCATCTCTCCTACTTCTGCATAGTATTTCTGCCGTACCGTCATAGCATCTATGACAGATACAAAACCATCTATATGCGCCCGCTGCTCTATCTTTATCGGTCTAAATTTCCTTGTTTCCATATTCTGCTTTAATGCCACATTCAAGAAATGTGATTTCAGCAGATTGTTATTTACAATCTTGAAATTGCCGTCTTTTATAATGCCCTCAAACTCTCGGATAACTGGCGTGAGGTTTTCGCCCTGGTGTACATCATCCGTGTGGAAACCGTAGTTTTTCAGATCGTCAATAAGATACTGTGCGCTGTATCTGTCGTATCCGATTTTCAAAACTCTTATTCCGTATTCATTCATCAGCCATACATACCAGTTAAACACGTCTTTATAGTCAACGTAGTTTTCCCCGGATACTGTAATCAGTCCTTTTTTTACAAACAGATCATATGGCACGCCGTCCGTAGCCTGTAAGTATTCCACTTTGTTCTTTGGCATGAAAAATTGTGTAAAGGCATATAATATGCCGTCCTTTTCAATTACCACGCTCGCTGCTGTCAAGTCCGTTGTCTGGCTCAAATCAATGCCGCCCACGGCGTAACACTCTCTAAAATCCTCCAGCGTTAAATCCGCCGCAGCGTTTTCCACCGTCTGATATTCGAGCCATGCAACGCTACTGTTCTGCTTGATATTGCAGTATTTTGTTAAAAACTCTGCTTTCTTGCTTAAGCTGCCCTCTGCTATTGCGATCTCGTCTATAAAGAAACTTTCTTTGACAGATACGCCCATGTTCGGGTTTGCTTTCTTTAGTTCCTCTATGTCGTTCCATTTTTCGATATCGTCAATGATATACAGGAATGGTAAAAGCCTCCGCTCTTTGCTGTTTCCTTTCAAAAAGCTGGTGCTTCTCTTCATCAGCTCGTCATAGATGCTATCGTTAATGTATCCGGCTGTTGAAATGCTCAAAATCATAGGCTGCCTACGTGCGCCTAACGCGGACTTCATAACCTCATACTGTTTTAATCCGCCGTCTCCTGCCCATGCCGCCATCTCGTCACATACTACAAGCTGCGGGTTAAATCCGTCTGACTTTTTCGCATTAAAGGCAATCGGTTTTATTATTGTGTTGCTTTCCTCAATGTAGATATCTGAACGCCGTTTCTTTGCAAGCTCCGCCAGCTCTTCATCTGCTTTTACCATCTGATAAAATCCGTCATAAACCTTTGCCGCCTGCTCCAGTTTTGGTGCAAGGCAGTATATTTCCTGCCCGTACTCCGGCTCTAGGTATGCCATGTATGCAATAATCGCGGATGCAAATAAACTTTTTCCGTTTTTTCGCCCGATCACTATAAAAATTTCTCGAAAAATACGTGTTTTTTCTTCGTCTACAATGCCAAAAATGGTGGATACAATAGCTTTTTGCCACAATTCCAGCTTTAAAAGATCGCTGCGCCCTTGGCTATGGTGGCAAAAGTTTTCTATGAACTTTATGGCTCTGTTTGCCTCTTTTGCACTGAAATAATATTCCTGCTTTTCCAGCCCATCTATGATAATTTTGAATATGGCTTTTATCCACTTTCCTACCGTGATCTTGCCGCTACAAATCTTCTGGTAATACTCGTAGATATAATTTTTATACGGCACTTCCGGCTACTCTTCCCTCAATGCCGCAAGCCTGCTTTTCTTTCTCTCGGCTGGCGGTACAAGTTCCGTTAATTGCTTGATAATTGCCGCGTAGTTCTTGGATAATGCTATATAGGTTTCAGCCTCCGGGCTTTTCTTTGTGCCGTACTGGTTCGCGCCGTTCTTGTATTCGCTTGTCCATCCCTCGTTTTCTATGACTTCCTGCAATTCATCAAGCTCAACGCTCATAAAAGCGGCTTTTTCGATCAGCGGCGTAACTAAGCTCTTTTTATTTTCGTCTAAGTTCTTAAAAATCCGCTTAAGTCTGTTCTTTTCGGTCTTTATTTTCTGTTCTTTTGTTTTCTCTTTCTTTTCCGCCATTTCTTTTACCCTTTTTCGGTACACCACACCCCCTCTACACCACGTATGCGCGACCTTGCAGGGTAAAATTATAGTCACCCCTCGGTCTATTCATGGCTTAATTTTTTTCGTGGATAGGGGGGGGCTATGCTCCCGTCCTCTGTAAATCTATATCGCATTTTTCTTTCACTCTTCGCATGATGTTCTTTGTTGTGGCACTCTTGACACAATGCCTCTAGGTTATCCCAGCATAGCGCTATACTCTGATCGTTTATGTTCTCTCTCGTGATGTAGTCTTTATGATGCACAATCTTTGCAGGCGCTCCGCAGCGCTCGCAAAGATATTGCTGTGATATCAGATAAGCCTCTCTTGTCTCTGCCCACACTTTAGATTTATAAAACCATTCCGCCCATGCTTTCACTGTACTGCCTCCCTTGCTTTCCCCTGCGCCCTAGGTTTCATGCGCAGGGTTAGGAGGTAAAACATGAAAACGCAAAAAGACGCACGAGAGAAGAGATTAACTCTTTCTTTCGTGCGTCTTTCTGACAGCTCTTATTATACCTTATTTGCCCTGATGTTGTCCACAATAAATCTTTTATTTTGGTGTCCGATTTTATGCGCTGTTCATACCGCATTTGTTTTCATTCTTTGCCTCTGATATATCTCTGTAATACTCTGCTGCTGCCCTCATGCTTTTTGATAGTCCGTCAAATATATCTGCTATTGTCTCCCCTGCTGCCGCCAGCATCTTTGCTAATTCTCTTGATAAGTCCAGCTCTGTATAAGCAGTGATAAACTCTCTTGCCATCTGCTTATTTCTCTTTCGTTTATCCTCGCTTACTGGCGGATTGTAACCATGTCGCTTTTTGTAACTCTTTTTCCATTGTCTGTGGTTCATCCTGTTTATCTCTCCTTTTGAGCATCATCTCAAATTCTCTTTTCTCTGCTTTCGTAAATATTACAGGTTTGGTTTTTATCCCATGCTCTGTTAGCTTCTGCTTGATCTTTAAAAGCTCGTATCTATGGAATTTCTCTCGGTTCGATTTCGGTGGCTCTGAAAAATCAATAGCTTGAAATTTATTACTTGTAAGTTCTCGTATGCACTCCGCTGTTGTTTTTCCAAATCTTCTGAAAGTTCCTGTCAGAATATATGTTTTCTGCCACGCAAATAATTTTAACCCCAGCGCTTTCTCAATCTCTTCAAAAAATCTATTTTCTTCTGCGTTAAGCGGTACGGAATATATCAAGTTCTCAACTTTATCATCCATTGTTTTCCCCTCCCTCTGTGTCCGTTTCGGACACTTCTGTAATAACCTTAATGCCCATAATACAGTACCCCTCTGCCAGCCCGGTATATTCTTCAAGCATATACGTTACAAGCGCCTTTATTGATCTCCCTGTATTCCTGCCGTCCGTAAATTCCATAAGCTCTAAGATATCGCCCTCTTTATATCCTCTGTCGTTTTTTCGCAGTTCAAAAGTCTTTTTCCCGCTTGCCACATCATCAAAGTACGTAGCCGCCAGCCTTATGCTGTGCGTTTTCTGTCTGCCCTCTTCCCTGTCGCTCGGCAGATTGTCCATTTTCTTTTCATCCTCCTGCTGCCGCATCCGTTCCCTTGTCTGCCTGTCTATTTTGTCCTGCTCTTCGTTGTATCTCTGCTCTGCCGTCTTTTCCGCCTCTGCCTTGTTTATGTACTGATCGCATTTCTGGCACGTTCCTGTTTTCACATTGCACGTAGAATAATTCTTGCAGGAATAACACAAAGATGTGATGCTTTCCGGGTGCGGTGTCTCGTAATCATCCCCCGGACGCTCCGGCTCTTCCGGCGGGTTCATGCCTATAATCTCCCCGTGATAGGAAAGCGGGTAATCATCCCCGTTTTTCTCTTTCTCTTTTTCCATCGCTTTTCTCTCTGCCACTTTCTCTGTAATCTCTTTGGCTCTGATCTCCAGCCCGTCTGCTGCCCGCTGCGCAATTTCCCTTTGTTCGTCCTCTGGCAGCTTTGTTGCCTCATACGCAACTGTTATGCCGATATTCCCAGCCTTAAGCTGTTCTTTAATCTCTTCTGTGGCGTTTTTATTTATGCTCTCCATTCTCGCAATATTGGTACTGCTTTCATCCAGCATATTTGCTACCATGTCTCGCATTTTCCCTTTGATCTCTATACTTCCCTCTTTCTTTGCAAGCACAAGCGCCGCTTTCAGCCTTTCCGCTGTCCTCATGCGCTCGTATGGTGTAAGCCCCTGTGTCAGCCCGTTTCCGACCAGTAAAGAAAGCTCGTACATTGCCTCTGTCATATCCTTGTATCTGTACAGCACTTTCTCATACTGCATGTATCCGCGCTCTAAATTATAAATATTTGCGGCGTTCCTCCTGTGACCGTCTACAATGCGGTATTCTCCGTTGACTCTTGCTAATACTGTCGGCTGCTCCTGCCCTACGGTCAGAAAGCAGTCTGCCAGTTCCTCGATATTCTCCAGTGTTGTATGCGTGTTCTCTTCCGCTGCCTTAACCTCATAAGGGCTTAAATAAATCTCTTTGTATTCTGCTGTGCCTGCTGCCCCAGCTTTACTCTTTGCGTTCAAAATGTCATTTATCCCGAATTTTGCCATATCGTCTTACCTCGCTTTCCCTGTGTACTCTGTCACAAATTTTTTGTAATCCTGTGCCGCCCCGCAGCACGGGCTATATTCATAAATCGGTTTGAAAGTAAATGTGCTCTCTGCAACTTTCTTTGAATATCTTATCGTTGCCAGCACGTTTATATTTTCCTGCTGCCGCATCCAATCGCGCCCGGCTGCCTCTCCGTCTGTATTCTGGTAAGACGTAACCAAAACGCCTTTTAGTTCCAAATCCGGGTTAAATTGCTTTGCGTCCTCGATCTGCTCCCGCAGGATATCCAGCCCCTCCAGTGCCCACTCGTCAATCTTTACAGGTACTATGATCTCGTCCGTGATCTCCAGCGCATTTATGACGTTCAGCGCAATGTCTGGCGGGTTATCAATGATGCAGTAATCATATTTCCCCCATACTGTGCAATTCCCGTAATACTCTATTTCTGCCTCTGTCAGCCTTTTGTATCTTCCCGTCTGCATTTCCTCTGCGCAGGCTGTGAGCTGCCATGTAGCTCCCAGCAGAGCCATATTAGCAGTTATGATATCAATGCCCTTGTAGTCCGTGCACTGTATCAGTTCGTCCGCCTGCTGCCATTCTCCCGACAATAACCGCGCTGCCGGACTATATGTATCTGCATCATATCTGCCGTATGCCTTACTTAAATTTCCCTGTTTGTCGTTGTCGATCAGCAGGACGTTATAACCTCTCCTGTGCAGCTCATATGCCATATTCACTGCCGTAAATGTTTTTCCTACTCCGCCCTTTAAGTTTAATATGCTTATCGTTTTCATGTTTTACCTCTCTTTCGCTTATTCTTCTGTCTCCATCTTGTGCAGCTCTGCTATTACCGCGTCTATCTCTGTTTTCAGCAGATATGTTTCTATGAGCTTCGCCGCCTCCTGCCAGCCGTAACATACCGCTGTATAATATCCCTCCTCCTGCAAGAACTTAAGCCAGCGCTTCTGGTTCTGTGTCGGCTTATTCTTCCCGGCTTTCAGCTCTATGTAAAGCCCGTGGTATCCGTCTCTCGGCACAGGTAACACGATATCCGGCACGCCTGCTTTTACTCCCTGCCGTTTCAGTGCTACGGCTGTTGCTTTGTCTCGTTTCCCTCCGTTCGGCACATGGAACATATATTCAAGCTCCGGCATATGCCATAGCTGATACTGTGCCCACTCAAAAAGCGCCTCTTGATGCCCGCTTTCATCATCCAGTCTAAAATTTCTCACGCCTCTGCCTCTCTTTCTGTTTCAACTCCACGTACTTGTATATCCTGTACAGCAGCCCGTCTTTTCTTTTGTCCTGCGCCACCCGCATTGTCAGTATTTCTATCGTCTCTTCGTTTGTGGCTGTCTTTCCTGTAAATGTATCCCATTTGCAGATATCGTAATACTCGCACCACAAGCAGCAGTGCCTACAATCCTTTCCCGGCTGGAATATCCAGTATTTCAGCCGATCTAAAGCCGCTCCTATCATTCGTTTCCCTCCTGTTCGTCCTCTTCTCTTGTTACCTGTATCAGCGCCGTTAAAACTACTCCCGTAATCTCTCCGGCAATAAATGCTATTATTGCTATCACTACCGTCTGCATCTTTTTCTTTCCTCCGATCATTCCAGTTTCACGAGTGTGTACCGCAGATATCCGTACCCGTAGTATTCCGGGCTATGCTGTCCGCTACTTACGCTGTCCTTGTCCACGTAATACCCTTTAATGGCTTTCGGCTCTGCCTTGAAATATTCCCGGTTACTTATGATCTTTATTTCCGGCTCTGGTCTTACAAGGTTCTTGCTGCAATTCCAGCGCTTTCCCTGTAATGCCCCGTTCTCTTTCGTCCTGTGCTTATCCGTGTACTTGATGAAATAGCTTGCCAGCTTTGCGTAGTTCCCACTATCATCTAACGGGAATACTTTTACTCTGTTGTGCCCCTCATACGCCTTATACCAGCATTGCTGTAATATCTTTGTATCAATCTGATTGATAACTAAGTGGTGGTGTCTTGCCCCTTTCTCGCCGATCTCCATAACGTGTATGTATTTCAGCTCTTGCCCGGCTTTCTTGTATTCCTTGCGTAGCTCCCTCAAAAATACGTTTATGTCCTGCCGCATCTGCTCCCTACTCCGTGGCACTTCTCCCTTTACCCGTATATAGTCTAGTACAACGTGGTAATCTCCGTAGCCATAGTTCGCGTTCATCAGTATGCGCAGCTTTCTTTCAGCCTGCCGGGTATTCACTTTCTTTTGTTCCTCTTTGGTGGGCTTAACTTTATCCCCTCTCTTTATGCCCTGCTTTTTATACCTGCTCGTAAAGTACCGCTCTACCTCTATTGTCTTTCCTGCCCTTGTAGTCCTCTCAATGTACGGCATACCTCTGTACTCCTTTATGTTTCCTGTCGTAAAGTTAATACTTTTATCAAGTGTGAAAGCAGGCGCTTTGCCCGCAGATCACTTGACTACCAGCCATACATTGCTTATACTCTTTTATAGGTAAGAAAGCTGTATAGCTTTGCCCCTGCGGTATTCCCGTACCGTAGGGGCTTTATTTTTATTCCCTCTGTATTTCTGTGAGAAATATTTTTAATTCTATCGCGCACTCGCGGGCGTAATCTTCCGCGCTCCAGCTTTTCGCGTATGTTCTTTTCCTGTGCCGCAGATAATATGCCAGCTTGTCCGCGTTTACTACGTCTATTCCCGCCATATCCGCCAGCGCAATCTCCCGGCTCATTCTCGCGCTTATGCCGTACTTTATCCCGGCTATGACAAAATCGCAGCCTTTTAAAAGCTGCATCCCGGCAGCTATTCCCACTGCCCTTTCTTCTCTCTTCTTATCGCTTAAGCACTGTGTCATATATAAATGTGGCGTAATCGGCGCAACGCCTGCTATCAACGCGCGCCTTGTTAATTCCTGTGCATAGTCTATATTTCTGTCAAGTTCTGCCTCTGTCCTTGCCCTGTACGGGCTGCATATGTACGCCCTTAACATTTCTTCCCTTTTCCTCCGTTTCTTCCATATATAAGCCGTGAGTGCATGAAATGAGGCTTTCCGCTGCCTCTTTTGCACTTGTCTGTGCATTGCCAGTTTCCCAGCCTCTTAAGCTGTCCTCTTTTCTTGTTGCTGAAATGGTGGTACGGATATCCCGTCAACGAAACAGAAACCGCCTCAACTGTCTTTTGCTCTGCGTTCCATCCAATCACACCGAACTTTGACCGATCAACGCCCACAAAATCTATGCCCGCCTCATTTAACTGTTGCTCTGCTCTCCTGTAATACTCTTCCTTTTCCTCTTCGCTCCAGTTAAATTTCACTGCTCTTCCCTTTCCGGCTGCCACCATACCTCTATCTGTTCTGCCGATACCTCCCGGCTTATCTTTACCTCTTCTGTCTCGCTGTCGCTACCCGTAAATCTTCTCTTGATATATTCCCGGCTCTGCAATCTTCCTTTCAGCTTTACTACCGTTCCTCTGCTGTACTTCGCCATTTCCTCTGCGGCAGCCTGCCAGCAGATACACGGAATATATGCGCCTCCTCCATCCAGCTCGTTATCTACTCTTACCATGAGATCAGTAATTTTCTTCCCTCTCGGTGTCTCACGTATAGCAGGAATATTCATAATCTCGCCAGTGATCGCTATTTCATTCTGGTACTGCGGATGCTCTACGATTGCGGCAAAATCAGCTAAAATAAACACTGTGGTTTCTCCTGTGGCATTATCCCGTACTTTCTGGACTTTCCCGGCAATAAGCAGCTTATCGCCCGGCTGTGCCGCCTGCATCTCTTCCGTGTCTTTCGGCTGTATTGCCGTCTCTGGTATTGCTACTATTACCTCGTCCTCAATCCCGCTTACGCGCGGGATTTTCAGCTTTGCAATGTATGCCTCTCCGATCTCATGCCCGCACAACTCTGTACTCTTTTGTAAATCTGTGATCTCTCCGGCAATCCCTGCCATGTTGTCTCTGTTCATTCGTCTGATCTCCTTTCAATTATTGCGGGGGAAATATCCCCCGTTCCCCCTTTACTGCTCCGCAGTGTTAGGCATGATACAAGAAAGGCCGGGCGCAAGGTACCAGGCCGCATTGCTCGCGGCGTTGTTCAAGTTCACGGAAGCGCCACAATTCAGCCCGCTGCTGCAGCAGCCGCCCACAAGAGGCACAGAGACAATTTCCGCATCTATTGCCCCGTAATCTGCTGTGTATTCGTGCCTGCCGCCATTGAACGATACAGGAAACCTCCCGTATGGTGTCATTACTGTGCCGTCCACAAAACCATAGTCAAAACTTCTTATTATGTATCTGTAAACGCTCTTGTATCCCTGTCCTGTAAAGTTATATTCTCCGTGGGTATGTACTTTCACAGTTCCATTATCAACGATCAGCCCCGCCAGCCGTTCCCACTTGTCTCCCCACAAAGCCTCTGTGTGAAATACCTTTACCTGTTTATCCTTTTCTCTGCTGCCGTAAAACTGCCCCTTGTCGTTAAGCGTTCCTGTCGGCAGCGCCTCCCATGCCGGATTGTCGCAGTTTCCATATCCATATGCCGCCTGTAAATCGTCTGTTTTTGCCATGATCTTAAGCAGGCATATAATATAGTTCCACTGCTGCCATGTGCTCTGCTCCCATGCCTCTCCGTTTGCTTTGCATAACTGGCGTTCCTGCTTCGCCGTAAATCCTCCCATGATCTCCGCGCCGCTTATGCTCCGCGCTTTTCCATCTATCAGTGTCGGCATATAAATATGCCTGTAAAATCCCTCTCTGATACTTCCGTCCGGCGCTGTCCTGTGATATGCGTTATATCCGTCATCATATTTAACATTGCTCCAGATGATATACTCGTCCGCCTCTGTCTCATACTGACAGAGCCAGCCGCCTTTAAATGCCGCCATAGCGTTCCCGGCGTAGTCCGTGTTTGCTACATCACTTGCCGCGCCGTCCTCCCTCTTTGTGTAGTCCTCCTGCATCAGCTTATAATCTTCCGTGCCGTCAGCTTTTACCATGCATGGATAATTATTTTCTGGTGCTGCAAAAGCCCTGCTCTGCCAGCTCCCGTACTCAAATACTCCTGTATCAAAGTTCATTCTTGCTGGCTGCAAGTCCTTTGCATCATGTATGTAAGTTACCCTCTTATCCGGGTTCTTCTCTTTCTTGCTGATCTTGATGCCGTATCTCACTGCTCCTATAATGTTTTCCATGTTCTCTACCTCTCTTTCAGATATAAATTGTGTAATATGTGCTCATTGTCAGATCACTAAAGCTATACTGTGGGTACTCTCCCGGTTCAAGCGGTTGCATCAGCCCCAGCTTTCTCCAATTCTTGTGTTTAATGTCCGGCACTGCTGAAAAGTGCTTTACCTCTGCTTTCCATGTCTCCGGGCTTATATGTTCCGGGTTTGCTTTCAGCTCTCCCAGCCATCCTATATATAAATCTGCTTCATTTCTTTCGTATCGGTTTCCTCTCCCTTTCGTAATCCGCACCAGCTCAATGCTGCATAATGCGTTTGTAAGTTCCTTAACCGTCATATTTCCGTCTGTTCCTCTCTTCTCAACTCATTTCCCAAACTATCCCATCCGTTTCTTGTACTTCTTGCGAACAGTTCTATCTTTACCGCATTAGGAAACATTTTTTCTAACATTTCATAGACACATACGGGTTTTTTGCTGTGCTCGGTTGATCGTTCTGTAAAGACTGTTTTGTATTTTCCTCTTGTTTCCTTAGTTGGCTTTAACATGTTTCCTTTTCTGTAAAACCACAGTAAATATTCGTGTGAATATCTGATAGTAAAAGCGGGGGCAATCCCGTTAGTTTTATCCCATATCATTCTTGCGTGCAATTCATACCCCAGTTCATTCATCATCTGTTCTGTGTCGTGCAGATACTTGTCGATCGCCCACATAAAAACATTGTGTTTTTTATTGCAACATTGAAAAATTTCTTTGTGAAATTCCTTTATATCGACCATTTTCATTGTTTCATAATCAAGTTCCCTTTTTTGGTTTGGTCTACATTCTCTTACCCCGCCCTTTTTCTGTTGCCACGGCGGGTCTGTATATATTAAATCGTACCTTTTTCTATTTAGCTTTCGGAACTCCTCCAGATTTCTAAACATTTTCATTATTGTAATTTCTCGCTTTCTCCTGTATCTCTTCTGTTATTCTGATTTTCATAATGTTTGTTCCGCCTTGTATTCCGGCTCTCCGTGCTGATACTCTCCTATAAGCCAGCCGTAAAGCTCTATTGTGATCTGGTTCCCGTCCGTTCCATCATTGATTATTTTTATATCCCCGTAAAATCCATATACAGCGCCGTCACTTGTGTATACCGTTACGCTGCCCTCTGTCTCCGTTTCGGGGATCTCAATTATAAGCGGCTCCGGCTCTTCCGGCTCTTCGTACTGCTGCCGCCGCCTTATAGTCCTCGTCTGTATATCCTTGTAGCCTCCAGCACTCTAATTCTGTCAGATACCTATAACGCCCTTTCCCCATATCAATTACCTGTGCTGGCGTTCTGTCCTGCCTTGTCGTAATTGTGTAAGCATAATCTTTGATGATCGTTGTTCGCTTTATTCCCTTTTCTCCGATCACATTTAATACGCTCGGCTGTGTTACGTCATATACTGATGGCGCATCTTCCAGCAGAAAATCTTTTATATTGCGCATAGGCGTTTTAATCAAATCGTCAAATATAAACCTCTCTTTTCCGAAAACCGATACTGTAAACACCCTCTGCCTTGCCTGTGGTAATCCAAAATCCCTAGCATCCAGCAGCTCATAATTGCTCGTATATCCCAGCCTCTCCATTTCGGAAATGTATCTATTGAAATTCGCCCGCATATGCCTGCTTGTTACGTTCTTCACGTTTTCCCAAATAACATAGCGTGGTTTCCATTCCCCCATTTGCTCAATAATGTGTATTGTTTCCCACATTAGGCTGCTTCGTGTCTCGCTCCCCTCGTCCGCTCCTTTTTGGTGTCCTGCTATGCTGAAATCTTGGCATGGGCTGCCGTGGATTAAAATATCTGGTTTTAAGTTCCATCCAACAACGCTCTGTGTTTTATACGGCAGTTCATCCGCAAACATGGCATTGTATGAGCGTACTGCTTTTTCGTCTATTTCTACATAGTCAATGGCTTTTACTGGTATCCCGATATTTCTAAGTGCGCAACGTGGGCTGCCTATCCCTCCGAAAAGCTCTAATATCTGTATCATCTTCTTAGGGTTTTCCTTTCTTTCGTATTCCAGTAATACTCATTTATAAGCCACATTCTCTTACTTACTATCAATGTCAGCCCCAGCGGTACTGTTATGACCGCTATTGTTGCGTCTCTCATAAATGCGCATACGGCAATGGTTAATATTAGAAGTGCAATACCGTAAATCCTCTGCTGTATAAAATAGTTTTTCCTGCGCTCCCGTTCTCTCTGTCTCCGGCACTTTTCTCTTTCCTGCTGCCTGCGGCGCATCTGCGCATATTCATAACCTTTTCTGTACTCTTCTCCGTGTATTACTGTCTCTGTATAAATCACTGCTGCTGTCCTCATGTTCCGCCTCTCTTTCGTGTCGGCGGCGCTCTTATCCTCTGCATAGCAGCCGCCCTCCTGTTCTGGCTTTCGTATACCGTGTTGCAGCTTTTCGCCTTAAAAAACTGCTCAAAACCTGTTGACCATCCACATACTCTCTAGCTGGTGTGCCCGCTGCGATTTTTTCACGGTATCCAGATTGCAGCTTTTCGCCTGCTGCTTTCCGTTACAGGTTGCCACCCTGTTAATACGCCCGACCGTAATCGAAACGGTATCACACGCTTATAGGCGTTCGCTCTAACCATTGAGCTACGGGCGCTTATGCGGCTGCTGCCGCTCTATAAAAAATCGAATATACTTAACTGTGCCTGTTCTGCCTGTATTCGTTCTGTCGCTTTCCTGTAATAGTCCTTGTCAATCTCAAATGCCAGCCACTCATACCTCATTCTGTGGCAAGCTATGCAGCTTGCGCCGCTCCCGGCGTGTGTATCAATTATCCTGTCTCCCGGCTGTGCGTAGTTCTTTAATATCCACTCATATAGCTTTACTGGCTTTTGTGTCGGGTGTATTGTTCCGTCCTTTGCCAGCTCCGCCCGGTTGATCGTAACTATTCGTGTCGGTTTATCGAATGACGTATAAGCAAGTTCGCAGTCTGACATTGTAAGCCCGCGCTGTCCTTTATCCCAAACTATCCAGCCTTTACGCCCCTCTTTCAGATGTTCAACAAAATAGTTGCCGCCCCATATGATCTGATTAACTGATACTCTTTCAAGCTCTCTGAAATACTCTTTCTGCGGTATGCTCTTATCCCACCCTTTTCTTGGATGCTCTTTCCTGTTGTGTTTCGGGTTCTTGTTAATACTGATCTTTTGCCCGTCTATCCCAATTCCATAAGGCGGATCAGTAATAGCAAGCTGAAAATACTTATCTGGTATATTCCGCATTGCCTCCATGCAATCTATGTTGTAAAGTCGGTTGAGGTGTTGTCCCCCCCCCCACTCTGAAATTCAAGTTCTTCATGTTGCATCTTCCCGCCGTCCTCTTGTTGCTCTTTCGTCAAAGTGTTTTCTGTGCCTTGTCTGCGCTGTATGTGTCCTGCGTAGCTCCACAGCGTGCAAGCTCCTTGTAGATTGTGTCTCTATGTACCCCCAGCGCTCCTGCTATCTCTATTACCCTGCTACCGTCTCTGCTCATTCTCTCTATCGTCTGTCTGTCCTTATAGCTCAATCTTCTGTACTTCCGTGCCATCTCTCCCGCTCCTTTCCCTGCGGGCGGCTCTCGCCGCCCTTTCTCTTATAACTTGCTACAATACTCTGCTGCCGCCTTGATCGTCTTGAATACTATTCTGCTGTGCTTGTTCAGCCTTGCATGGTAAAAGCCTCTTGTGCCTTTCATTCTGTAAATATCATGCCCGTTCACTGTTTTAACTACTTCGTACATATCCGTTACCTCTTTCGTAAAATAAAATAAGCGTGCCAGAGATTTTTACTCTCTTGCACGCTTTCTTTTCCTCTGCCGCATAAAAAAAGAAATCCGGCAAGAGATTTAATATCTCTTGTCGAATTTCATTCTAAAACTTAGCTTGAAAAATTTCAACCTTTTTTTCGACAAAATTTCACTTTCAGCACTTTGTATAATTCTATTCTACTTATGTTGTTAATTTTGCATATATACCCACATACCTTTAGGGCTGGCGTGATTGTCAGCCCGTTTTTATCCTCGTTCAATCTATGCAAGTTTTCTTATCTCTTCCTCAAACACTTCTGCTGCGCTGCGGTATCCATGTATCCGGCGCGGATACCCGTTTATCCAGTCCTCTACCTCTTGTATCTCTTCCTCTGTCTTTCCGTCAAAATTTGTTCCTTTCGGCACTTTCCGGCGTACCATCTTATTTGTTACCTCATTTGTTCCGCGCTCCCATGAGCTATAAGGATGGCAATAGTATAGCTTTGTCCGTTTCTCTCCCTCATTGATCGCTGATCTCTCTAGTTCTTCGCACAGCGCAAACTCTGTGCCGTTGTCTACTGTGATACTTTTAAATACTTGCTTAAAAAGTTCTCCCCACTTTTTCTCTAATGTATCTAAAGCCGTTACAACTGCCCCTGCCGTGTGATCTGGTAACTTGAATATAATTTCATCCCTTGTTTTTCTCTCCGTAAGTGTGAGCAGAGTATTTTTAGATTTTTTCTTTTGCCCTATTACGCTATCCATTTCCCAGTGCCCAAACTCTTCCCGGTTCTCTACCTTTTCCGGGCGTTTCTCTATGCTTTCCCCTGCCTCTACCCTCTTCTGGTGCTTTCTGATTTTTTTATACTGTCTCTTTTTGTTCGCCTTAACTGGCAAATCCTTATTTGATAATTTAAGGAATATTCCTTTATCTATATAGCTGTAAAGTGTAGTTATACATATTTTTGTGTCAAACTCTTCCCACTTTCCCTGTGCCGTCAACTGCCCCAGCACTGCCGCCGGGCTGTAATCTTCATTTATAATTTTATCTTCTATATAATTTGCCAGCTTAATATCATTTCCTATTTTAAGCTGTGTTCCGCGTACCTTTAAATTTTCCTCATACTTCTGCTGTGCAAGGTCAGCGCTGTATCTCATTTCCGTTGTATAATCACTGTTCAGATGTTCATACAGACCGCGCTTTATCTCATTATATATGGTGCTCCTGTGCACTCCGATCATAGACGCAATTTCCGCTTTTGAGTGTCCTGCCTGTAAAAAAGCCTCTATCCTTATTCTATCTCTCTTCTGCAACTGTCTGCTGCCCTTTTTGTTCGCCATACCTTGCCTCTTTCGTATCCATATTAAAAGCCGCAGGCTGTTAAACTCTGCGGCTTTCATAAATTCTGTTATTGTCTGCCCTGCAATATTTTTTCTACTATCAGCTTTTCTATATACTTCGGGCAACTTCGTTCCCCATTCTCCCAATTTTGCAGTGTTCTGTAAGGTATCTCCAGCCAGTCTGATACCTCACGCCTGCTCATTCCCTGCTTTTTGCGCGCCTCTTCTATCGTCATATCATCACGCCCCTTTTCACATCCTGTGCCCTGTATTTCTTAACTCGTCTGTGTATTTTTCGTTATACCCTTTTCCGTAATACCTAAATATTACGCTCCCATCCTCGAATAATACCCAATCGCAATTTGTATCATTCTTTATTCCATCTATTGCCTCTTCCTTTGTCATTTTCGGAAACATTTTTTCTACATATTCCGCTGCTGCTTCTATTGTGTCAAATCCAAAAACCTCTCCGCCCTCTTCTTTGCACTCCACAATGTAATCATGTTTTTTAAATCCTTTTACTGCTTTCATGTTTCAACTTCCTTTCTTCCGTCTCTTTTATTGTAATCTCATTTTATACCCATTGAGCTTATTTGTCAATGTTTTTTATACTCAATGAGCTATTTTTTTTGCAATATAAAACGCCACAACTTTATTGTTGCAGCGCTTCATCTTCTGCGGTCAGCCATTCCATGCTTACGCCCAGCACTTTTGCAAATATTTTCAGCTCATAATCTGTTACAAATCTTGTGCCTATCTCTATTCTGCTTATGCTGTCGCGTTCCAGTGTTATCCCCTGTGTCTGTACTCTTGCCGCAAGGTCTGTTTGCGTTATGCGCTTCTCTGCTCTCGCCATTTTAATGCGCCGCCCGCAAAGGTTTTTCTTTCCTTTGTAGCTGTAAATTTTCATCCTTTACCTGTTCCCCTGTCCACCACTTGTTAATAATCAGAATTTTTCTTGACTTTAACACATACGCCGCCTAAAATTGTGTTAAAGGTCAGAAACGATATCTTTTAAGGAAGAGAGGTTTATTTTATGGGATTGTTTAAAAAGAAAGAAAAGCCCGAAAAGCAGGCGGTCTGTGATGTCCGTGCAAATAATCTGTTTGGAAAGATGTTACTTGATGGCGAAAATATAGAGGTCAGCATAGACGGAAAGTGTGAGGCTGAAAATCTCGTCTTTTCCGTAGCTGTTTTATCCTTGACAAATAAGCGTTGTTTTTATTATAAGCAGGACGGCAGCCAAACTGCTACGGAAAGTATACTTTTTGATAAGATCACATCCGTTGAGCAGATTTCCGGCTTTGAAAAAAAGATGGGGAATTACATAGGAATAAAATTGCAGACAATAGACGGAAAGTCGCGGGTTATCCGTTGTCTCAACAATTCCGAAAATCAAAACAAAATCAATACTATTATTTTTGAGCTTCAAAGCAGATCATAATTTAAGAGCGGGAATGGTTGTTGTGCCATCCCGCTCTTTTTTTCATCCTCTCATTATTTCCAGTGCTGTATTTACGTTCTCTTCACTTAAAAGTTCGCTGCAAGCTCTCTGCTGTGCGTCTCTTCCTGCTTCTGTGTCATATGCCGGGCACTCTGCGCAGCTCCTGTGATTGCTCCCGCAGATCACAAGCGCCGCCAGAATTTTCCCAGCCTCTTCCCTGTTCATCATGCTTTTTTCAAATACTGGCTTGAGCAAAAGCCCGTGATGCCGTTGTATGTAACGTACAGCCATTTTACACTGCCGACTTTCGTATAGTATCCGTAGCACTGTACCGTTTTCCCGTTCGGGATTGTTCCTAATGACTTCTTGCCCGTTCCCGCCCCGGCTCTGATATTCAGCGCGGATGCCGTCACTTTATACGTTCCTGCCAGCGACTTATCAAAGTCCTGTGCTGCCTCTGCCTTTGTTGAGGATGATGCGGGCGTGGATGCCGTGCTGGTGCTGCCGCTACCTTTCGCCAGATACTCGCTGGAACAAAAGCCCGTGATGCCGTTATATGTAACGTACAGCCATTTTACGCTGCCGACTTTCGTATAGTATCCGTAGCACTGTACTGTTTTTCCGTTCGGGATTTTCCCGAGAGACTTCTTACCCGTTCCTGCCCCGGCTCTGATATTCAGCGCGGATGCCGTCACTTTATACGTTCCTGCCAGCGACTTATCAAAGTCCTGTGCTGCCTCTGCCTTTGTTGAGGATGATGCAGAGCCGGAACTGTTACCGCCTCCGGTGCTCGCTCCTGCCTTTGAACCGTTTGAAAGTACAATGGCGGTGTGCCCGCTTGCCAGCAGAATATCCCCGCGTTTCAGATATGCGTCAGAGGTTAAGTATTTGCTCGCCGTGAGTATCTCAAATTTTCCTGTTGCATTAAGCGCGCTCTTTTCGTTTCCTGTGTAAATGTCCTTGCTTACCGTAATTCCGGCAGCATTGACGCATACAGCTACAAGGGCGCTGCAATCCGTTTCGCAAGCCGTAGTAATCTTGCTTAAATCCCACCCGCAGGCTTTCGCCTGTGTATAGAGCGTTGTGCGCTGGTACTGATCGTAACCAATTTTATTGTTCGCACAAGCCTGCTCCATAGCCTTTGCGATCTTCTCCGCGTGCGTTGCGCTCTTTGGTCTAATTACGCAAATCCACGGTTTATTGTACCAGCTCCTTGTACAAACCTCTTTCCCGGTCTGATCTCCAGCACTTCCGCCCTGCGCTTTCCCTCTCTCGTCAATAGATGCATGTCCAATTTTTACAGCCATATTCTTCTCCCGCTTTTATTCTTCTTTTGTAGTTCCTGCCAGCAGTTCCCTTATCTTTTGTAAAGTCTCGTTGATCTGTTTATACAAATTATCGTAACCGAACATAGCCGCATAACATACCAGCAGCCCGATAACTACCGCCGCCAGCCAGTAATACCATAACATTACAATGCCAAAATACTGCGCCAACGCTGCCGCCGCTACTACCGTTGATACAACGGCTACAATCATTACCCATACCTGTACCGGGAATTTATCCCATGCCACTACCTTTTTTGTGATCGCCACAATGATATTTACCCATAACGTGAGTACCATTACTGCAATCAAAACCGCTGCTGCTACAAAAATAATCTTCTCCATTTTCATTTCTCCGTCTCTTCGCTTTCGTCCTCTTCTGTATTTCCAAACTGCCCCCATAATTTCGGGTATTTTTTCATTATCCAGTCAAATATCAACGCCCCGGCTAATACGACTGGCAGCCCTACCCACATTATTCCTACTAAGATACTTACGACCAACACAATTATGCAGTATCCCCACCGCCCAATATTATCCATATCCTCGTAATACTCCGGGTATTTCTCCCTTTCTTCGTCTTCCTTTTTTCCTGTCCATAACAGGAAAATCCCCGTTGCTGCAAATGTCAGTGCTGCGCCGATCAGATACACGGTTAAAAGAATTTTCCAGTATGCCAGTATAAAATCAAGCATCTTTGCGCCTCCTATCCCTGCGCCTCTTCCTCGCTCTCTGTCTGCTGTACTTCCTCCGTCCTGTTGCTTTTTACGATCTTGCAGGCGTTTTCTACACCCGCCTTAATCATGTAACCGCCTACTACCACCCGAAAAGTTTCGTTTGCCTCTGTAATAAGCGTTGTAATTGCCGCCGTGTTTCCTAAAAACTGTACTTCCTGCCAGCTTATGAGCATAGCGAACACAAACGAAACGGCGTATAGAATTGTTACCGTCCAGACTACTTTCTTACTGAACTCCCACAGCCAACTTATAGCCGCTGTTTTTCTTTTCCTGCTTGCTTTCTTTCTTTTGTTTGCAGCCATTTTAATCCTCTGACCTCTCCGGCGTGTCGTTCCCATCCACGGGCGGCAGCTTCATAAATCTTTCGTGCATGGCGTGTGCTACGTCATTTCCTCCTAATGCTTCATATGCTTTATATGCCTTTTCCTCTGCCTGCTTTGCCCATACTGGCGCGCTCCCTCTGTCCTCATATCGCAGGCAGAAATCTATAATTTCCTGCCTTAATAGTGCCTGTACTCCCTCTCTTAGTGCTTTATTCTGTGTGCGCTCCTTTTTCAGCATTGCGATCAGTACGCCATACCCCGCCGCAAATACCCACGCCACCCAGTTAGAGGATACATAATTTATGATATCTTCCACCATTTTCTGCCCCTGTTCTCCGTCCTTTACTCGGTGTATTTCTCTTTTGTGATTTCTTCATACTGCTGCTCTGTAATTCCTCGCCCGGCTAATTTCTTTTCGATCTTTACCCAGCCTTTCAGCGTATCTTTTGTAATGTATCCCATCTCGTACTTTCTTTTTAATGCTTCGTACATCCTTATGCCCCCTCTACTCCCATCAGTTCAAGTGTGATCTGTGTTTCTGCCTGCGCAAGCTGTAATGATGCAATTTCCTGCATAATCATTGTTGTGACCGGGCTTGTAAGCGCTGCCTGCTGCTGTTCATACTCCGCTTTATTCTGTGTGCACTCTTCATATACCCATTTCTTTCCCGTCTCTTCTCCCTCTTCGTCAAGCACTGTCTGCTGGGTAATGTTCCGGCGCATATATACCGTTTCCGGGCTGCTCGTTATGTCCAGCTCCTTTGGTTTTTCTTCTGCCGTGCTTTCTGCGCTGTACCATTCCATTCTTTTCGTTCTCCTTTCTTGCGTGCTTAGAAACAAGTGTTTTAAGCACTTTTATTTTGATATAAGGCTTTATGTATCTTTCGTAATATGCATAGGTATCGCTGTGCCATATCCATCCCATGCGCGATAAGAGACACGCCGCATCTACCCACGTTATTTTCCCTTTCCTACGCACTCTGTTGACCTTTGCCCGGATACCCTTTAATATGCTCTTTCGTAATACGGTTCTGTCTCTGTAAAACTTAAATCCCATAAAATCAAGCGGTCTGCCTCTCCTCTTTCCTTTGCGGTCTATATAGTCAAATCTGAATACCTGCCAGTTTTTCTTTATTTCCAGCCCCAGCTCTTCATGTACGAATTTCTCTATTTCTATTCTCGCCCGGTGCAGCTCCTTTTTGTTGTTTGAGAATAGTACCATATCATCCATGTATCTTATGTAGTGCTTTATCCGCAGCTTTTCTTTTATGAAATGATCTAAAGGCTGTAAATAGAAATTTCCGAACCATTGAGACGGGTAATATCCCAGCGGCAGCCCCGGTGCGTGGCTGTCTATGATGAGAAATAATTTCTTCTGTAAATCCCTGTCTTTGATTTTTCTTTTAATCGCTTTCTTTAGCCGCCTATGCGGTACGCTTTCAAAGAAATGCCGGATATCCAGTTTATAAATATATTTGCAATTCCTGCCGTCCTCACGTATCCATCTTTCAACCGTCCTTTTCCCTCGGTGCACTCCCTTTCCCGGTATGCTCCCGTATACATGGTAGTACATTCCCCGCATTGCAATAGGCACGAAAACACGCATAATAGAATGGTGCGCCATTTGCTCATACATATATTTTGGTTTTACGATCTTCCGCGTTTTCTTGCAGGAATTTTCCTGTATAATCTTTGTGTTGTGCCGTCTCGGTATAAAACTGTTGTTTCTCAGCTTTTTGTCTAAAATTCTTCTGTGCTTCTCAATATTTGCTTTTACTTCCGCCGCCGCTTCTCGCTTGCTTTTGCCTTTTGATGCTTTATATATGTCTTTTATCTGCTCTTCTGGTATGTAAAGCGCATCACTCACGTTGTTAAAACTTATCATCTGCAAATCTCTTTCTTATCGCCTTGCGGTACTTCGCCACGCTATACAACTTTAGGCTTTCTGCCTACGGCTACCATACCGCACCTAACGCGGCTGTATTTTCACTTTCAGCGGTATTTCAACCGCCAGCGGTGTAGGAATTTTCCGGGCTTTTGGTTAATCTTCCATGGTTTGATAAGAATGGCCGGGCGCAATGTTCCAGTTCGCATTGCTCGCGGTGTTGTTCAAGTTCACGTAAGCGCCACAATTCAGCCCGTTGTTGCAGTTGCCGCCCACAAGAGGCACAGAGACGCCCGGAAAATCCCCTATTATATTTTTACGTTCTTCTTTCTGTAAGTCTTAGCGGGGGATGTTTCCCCCGTTCCCCCTCATGCCGCTACGCGGCGTTAGGCATTTTGCAAGAAAGGCCGGGCGCAAAGTACCAGTACGCATCGCTCGCGGCGTAGCTCAAGTTCACGTAAGCGCCACAACTCAGCCCGTGGGCGCAGCCGCCGCCCACAAGAGGCACAGAGACAATAGTAGGATTGATAGAGCCGTAATCGCACGTATATGTAGAGCTGCTGCCGTTAAATGTTTTTGCAAAGCGTCCAGCTTTAGTCATTACTGTATCCCTCATATATCCGCTCGCACTTGCCGTAATTCCTAAATCCTTATAATCAAGCACGGTTTCAAATCCTGCCCCGGTAAAATTTCCGTCTCCATATGGCTGTACTTTCACAACGCCTTTATCGCAGATCATGTGGCAAATTCTTTCCCACTGATCTCCCCACATAGCCTCTGTATGAAATACCTTTACCTGCTGATTATTTGTGTTGTATCCGAAAAACTGCCCCTTGTCGTTGAGTGTTCCGGCGGTTAAAATGCCGTAATGCTGCGCAGCGTCATTTACATAACCGTTCATATTCCCGTTGCCATATGCTCCCTGTAAATCCTCTGACTTTGCCATGATCTTAAGCAGCGCAATAATATAGTTCCATTCCCACCAGCTCGTGTGTTCCCACGCCTCGCCATTTGCTTTGATGTATGTGCGTTCCTGCGTTGCGTTTTTACTGTACATTGACTGCTGCCCGCTGATTGATCTTGCTACATTGTTCAGCAGCGCTGGCTTGTAAATCCTGCGGTAAAATCCCTCTCTGATAACTCCGTCCGGCGCTGTCCTGTGATATGCGTTGTAGCCATCATCATATTTTATATTGCTCCAGATGATATACTCGTCTGTCTCCGTCTCGTACTGGCAGAGCCAGCCGCCTTTAAATGCTGCCATAGCGTTCCCGGCATAATCCGTGTTTGCCACATCACTTGCCGTTGTTCCATCCTCTTTTTTTGTGTAATCGTTCGGGGATAATTTATAGTCCTCCGTGCCATCATACTTTACCATGCAAGGGTAATTGTTCTTTACAAACTCTACATTGCCCCAGCTCCCGTAGTTAAATGTACCCTCCGAAAAATCCATTACCGCTGGTGTCATTCCCACCGCGTCATATATGTATGTTACCCGGCTTGCTTTTCCGCTGTCGCTCTTGCTGATCTTGATACCGTAGCGGACGGCTTTCTTGTGCTCTCCGCCCTCTTCCTCCAGTGCCGCCAAAATAGCCGCCGTATTTGCGTGTGTTTTGTCCAGTGTCTCTTTATCAGCTACATAAATCCGTGCCATTTTATTCGTCCTCGCTTTCCAGATATATCATTCCGCCGCTTATCCCGATTGTGTACGTTATTCCCGTTGTATCATCTGCCATACTGTTCATTCCGTCTGCGATATTCTCACAGGCTGCCGCTGCCGCCTCTGCCCTCTGTGCTGCTGTATTGGCTGCCGCCGCTTTCGTGTTCGCGCTACTCGTTGCCGCCTGCGCTCCAGCCGTTGCCGTCTCTGCCGCCTCCGCCGCTTCATTTGCCGCCGTTGCCGCTGTATTGGCTGCGCTCGCTTTGCTATTCGCTGCCTGCGCCGCCTTGTTTGCTGCCGTTGCTGCTGTATTTGCCTCGTTCGCTTTGCTGTTCGCAGAACTTGCGGCGTTGTTTGCTGCCTGCGCCGCTGCGTTCGCCTCTTCCGCCGCCTCTTCTGCGCTTTCCCCGGCATTGATAGCTTTATCTGTTGCCTGATTAACCTTGATAATGCTTTCCGCCATGTCCAGAAATTCGTTGTCAGAGATCAGCCCGTTTTCTTTGTATACCGTCTCTACGATCTTAGTATAGTATGTGGCGGTCCGCAGTACGTTATCTCCGTTATAAAGAACGATCTCGCCGCGCCCTGTGCCTGCTGCCGCCAGCATTTGCTCGGAGTATTCTACTTTAATCACGTTCCCGGATATCGTACAAGGATTTAATGTCTTTTTCCCATCCGGCTTATAATATTTGATCTTTGCCGTTGTTCCGCTTGGTATTTCAAATTCTGTTTTGTTCTCCAGCAGCGTAACCTCTACAATGCGGCTGCCCTTTTCTCCCTGCTTGACTACCACATATTCAAAAGGCGGGTTTCCGTCAAGCTCTATTTGTATTCTCTGCGTGTTCTGTAATGCCATCTTTTTCCTCTCCTGCTGCCTCTTCTGTACTCTCTACCTCTGTTATCTGCTCGGCTGTTAAAGATATCCTCTGTTGGCACTCTTCTGCCCGTATGCTGTCCAGAACTAAATCCATGATGCAGCCCGGCAGATCATACTTTTTCCTTACTGCGTTCAACCCATACCGCAGCTCATTTTTTGCCTTTTCAACCTTAATGTTAATCGGCATTTGTGCATATTCCGGCATTTTAGATTTCTCCTTTCATTGCCTCAAATTCTGCGCGGAACTCCCGCGCCCTGTCTATCAGTGTTTTTTCTTTTGTATCATTTATGCTCATTGTCTGTATCTGTGTTGTATCCTCGTCCTCTAATCCTAAAATAATTTCTAGTGCTTTTTTGATATCGTTACTGGCATTTTCCTGTATTTCTTTAGCGTCTGTGCTTTCCTTGCCCGGCGCTCCCTCTACCATTACGTGCTTTCTTTCCATATTCTCTCCCTTAAGATCGTGGCGCTGATGTTATTATTCCATTTGATACCGTAATAGAACTCGTATACCATGTTATCCCACCATTGCTGTTATTCTCTATTCTCGTAACGATAGGTATTTCTCCCGTCCATCCTTTGTATCCGTTTGGCGCTACAATGTTATCAAGCCATACATTGTGAATGTCATAATTGTGCATATCTATATCGCATCCGGCGTTCAGCATCCCGGCTGAATAACTGGCAAACGCGCTGCGGGCATAAGTCCATTTTGTCTTATATGTTCCGCCGCCCGCATCCTGCGCCGCCCAAGTCATATAATCGCCGCTGTCCTCTAAGTCAAAATTAAGCCCCTCCTTGTCGCTGTATCCCTCAAATCCATTTCCTCCGATCATTCCCAGTTCAACATTGTTGTACCATATCTGCATCCGTCCGTTTCTTAGGTATACTTTGTTGTCTCCATTTTCACTGTATAAAGTTCCTTTAATAGTAGCGTTCTGACAGGTCAGTGTTCCGCTTGATGTCATGCTTGAATATGTGGACTCCCACGATATCTTCCCCGCCTTTAATCTGATCGAGTCTGCTTTCTGCTCTATAAGAGACTCAACATCCGCAGACGATACTTTCAGCTTAATTGCGTCTGCATTTACCTTAATGGAGGCTTTCAGCTCTTCCTCTTCGTTTTTTGCCCTTGTAACTTCCGCCGTAATCGCATCAGCATTTACTTTTAACTGTGCCTCTGTGTATATGCGCATCTGCCCTAATACTTCAACGTCTTTTATATATACTGGCGCTCCCTGCACAGTTGCGTAAAAATAAAGATATTTTACGCTTGTGCTTGCCGTGATAGTTACTTCCCGCTCTACGGTTGTAAATTCCGTACTCTTAAGCAATCCTGCTGGTGTTGTTGAGATTGATACCATAGTGCACTGCACTCTTGCTGTGCTCTCATATCCCGGCGCTGTGGCTGCCTTGTATCGCACTCTATAAGTTCCTGCTGGTAATACCCCTAGTTTGCAGCGTATATATGAGGACGTAGAAGAACTCTTTAAAATCCTTACGCATTTCCCAAGCGTTGCATCTACCACAACGTAATTATTTGTTGAGTTATTCGTATACCATTCTTCTGTAAATCCGTCCGCAAAATCTCCGCCCACAACATAGTTGTGCATATTATATTCTTCAATAGTTTTACAGAGCAGCTTAATTTCTTCTGCTGTCGTTTCTATAAGGCTCGTCATTTCCTGCGTGACTGTTTCGCCCATCTGCTCCGCCTTTTCCACGGCGTATGCGTTCGCTATTGCGTCCGTTGCCGCTTCTACGGCTGTCTGGTAAGCTGCGACTGCCGCCCCATATTCTGTGTAAGCAGTCCTGTAAGCCTCCATCTTCTGCGTGACCGCTGCCGCCGTTGTCGCATTGATAACGGCATTTACGGCAGTGACCAGCTTATTATATTTTGATGTACTGGCTGTGCCGTATGCTGTATTATACGCACTCTTTAAGTTTGTCTTTGGTGTTCCTGTAAGATAAGAGTTTCCGTATATCTCGTTATACTTTGCATCTGCCTCTTTCTTTTCTTTTTCAATGATCTGTAATATCTTCTGTATTGCCGCCTTTTCGGACTCCGTTATAATTCCGTCTGCTACTGTTGTCTCCAGCGCATTATTGATATCATCAACGGCTTTGTTTACGTCCTCTATCTCCTTATCGGTACTCTTTTGCAAATTGTCGGCGTATTCTTTCGCCTCTTTTACTGCTCCGCTTGCTGCATCATCCGCGTACTTTGTGACGCTGTTTCTATACTCAACGTCAAGCGCTTCGGCGTACACTGTGCCAGCTTTTAAAATCGCTCCTGTCAGTTCCCCAGCCGTAATAAAATTAGCCACTATCTGACCGTCTGCTGTGATTGCCGTTGTAAATGTTCCGTTTATTCCCGTACTGCTGTGCCCCAGCCCTGCTAAATTCCAGCGCCACACGTTTTTGGCTGTTGCCGTATCCGGCGTATCCATGATAAAGATTTCCTGCGGGTTCTTCTCTGGGTGCAGTACAACATACCCGCCAGAATTTCCCGTGATTGCTGCCGTTACGTCCTTTATTGTCTGTTCAATCTGCGCTTTAATCTGCTCCGCCCGCGTCTGATTTCTTACTACAAGCTCCTGTATCTCTTTTTGTGCGGCGGTCATGCTCTTTGTTAAGTTCGTCCGGGTATCCCCGATCTCCACACTGTCGTAACGCTCTTTGATACTGTCATATTTCGCTTTCGTAATCTTTGCAGTAACATTGATGCCCAGTTTTTCGATCTTGACCGTTACAGTGTCGCACAGTTTCACGCTCTCCAGAGCTTTCATGTTTTTATAATCTTTCGTCTTTTTCAAGCTGGCAAAAGAAAGCGTAATGCTGATTTTTGGCTCTGTGCTTAATTTGTTTAAATACTCTGTTGCCTTTTCCCGCAGCATATCCGCTGTAATGATCGTTCCACTTTCCCACTCTTTGGAAAAATCCACGATCTCACATTTTATATTCGCGTAAGCGTTGGCGTTTTCATGTATCAACGTCTTTTCCGGCAGGCTGATATATGTTTCCTCTTCCGCGCCCTCTGCCTTATACTTTGCCCATGGGAATATGGCTGTAACCACGTCCGCTATATTTTCCTCCTGCTTTGCGCTTATGAGGTTCTTTCCGTATTCGATTGTTACGCCATTGTCTGCGCCCCTCGCTTTCAGCAGTTCAATGTGGAAATTATCAAAGTGATACTCTCCGCCCCATACATCCAGTATGCTGCCTGTCGTTCCTCCCAGCGCGTTCCTTACGCTTACAACTCCGTCTATGCTTGTGCTGTTCGTTGTTGTAATATCACTGGATGCCGTAAAGCTATGTGGCAATGCTGCCGCATCTAAAAGCTCCTGCATTGCTCGCTGTGCATTTACTCCGCTGACCGTGAATTTCTCTACTGGGTTTCCGTTCATCTCATAACTGATATGCTCGGCGTTCCATGTTGTGTTACTCCCCACGGTTTTCCCGGCTTTATATATTCTGAAAAGCTGCGGCTCGTCCTCGTCATTTGCTTTTGCTTTTATGATTGCATCTTTGGTTATGTACTTTGCCAGATGCCCTTTTTCCGGGTACGTCAATGTAAGCTCGTATGTTCCGTTACGTTCTTCCGTGACAACGCAGCTTACCGCATCTGTTAATAATCCTATGCCGTTTGTTGTAAAGTCCTTTTCAAACGCATCATAAAGAACCGGTATCATAATGTACACCACCTTGGTATGATCTCTACTTTACTTACATTTCCCGCCCAGCTTATGTTATTTACCCCCGCTGTCAGCTTCGGGAACTTTGCAGTAATCATTTTACTGTTTTGCAGCGTATCGCCTTTATATGCGTTCATTAGTTCGCTGTCAATCTCGATATAATCACTCACATCTTTAAAACCGTGTGCCCTGTCATTGATATACAGAGTAATTCCGCCGTTTCCCGTTATTTTAATATACGGGCTTGCCGTAAAAAGCTCTGTGTTGTATATAGCTGTTGCTTTCGTGAGCGCTATTGTGCGTTCGCCTTTTATCGCTCTCTTGTACGCCTTGCAGGTAAATTCTATCTCGATTTCTCCCAACAGGCGCTTTGCCAGATCACTTACCGTTGCTTTGCTGGATATATACGCCATGCTGAAATATTCCCTGTCGTATGTGTCATAAAGCCGACTGTATTCAATTCCCGGCGCATAGAGCCAGCCGTAAAGCCTATGCGCCATATCTTCTAAATTGATATCCTCGTCAGCTACTACACAGCACGTATATTTCTTCTGGTAATCTTTAAAAGGCTGATTGTCCAGTTCGTCCGCCCGGCTGTCCTCGATCAGATCACCCCGCGCTGGTATACTGATTGTTTCTATTTCCGGCTCTGCGCCGTTATCGGCGGCGCTCACTGCTGTTATGAACAAGCCCATATCAAGTGAATTTCTGCCGTTATATGTAAAGCTGTTTGCGCTCTCGTAATATTCACTAAGCATACGCCGCCTCTTCCCTTTCCTTTATTTCTTCTGCGATTTCTAAAATCTCTTCTGTCAGTTCTCTTATATCCTGCTCTCTGTTGTTATAGAAATTCTCTATTTTCATTTCTATTGCATTTGTGATATTCTTTGTGGCTTTTCCTCCTGCTGCCTCCATTGCGGTATTTTTTGCCGTTGGTGTGAGTGGTGTTACTATTGCCTTGCCGTTTACCATCCGTATCAGCTCCGGCCCCGCTTCTGCTACCATAGCGTCTCCCTCCTGCAAAATACCGCCGTGCGCCAGCCTCGGCAGGCTCAAATATCCTAAACGCCCTATGCTTACGCCCGGAATTTTATTGATAAGCCCGATTGCTCCGTTAATCAGTCCTATACCGCTGTTTATAATGCTCTGTATCGAACTTATTACGCCGTTAATTCCCGACCTTACCGCGCCGCTGATCGCTCCAGATATTCGCGTACCGATTGATGAAAATGTGCTGCTTATCCTATTCCACAGCCCCGAAAAGAAGCTGCCCCAATTTGCAAAAACATTTTGTACTGCATTCCATGCAGAACTAAATGCAGTTCTAAAAAAGTTTCCTACGCTGCTAAATATTGTTTTTACACTATTCCATGCAGTCTGGAAGAAATTCGCAAATCCTGACCAGATGCTCTTAATTCCCTCCCATGCGCCTCGGAAATTTCCCGTTAATACGTCCTTTACTACTGAAAAAATTGTCTTTATTGCGTTCCATACCGCCGCAAAATATGAGGCTACAACATCCCATACGGCTTTTATCGCCGTCCATGCGTTGCTGAAGAATGAGCCTAAAACCGTAGCGACCACAGAGAAAACAATTTTGATATTTTCCCATATGGTAGAGAAGTACATAACGACTACATCCCATACCAGCTTGATTGCCTCCCATGCTGCCGCAAACAAGCCGCCCAGCACTTCAATTACGGGCGCAAAAATTGCTTTTATTCCCTCCCACAGCATCAAGAAATATGGCTGTACTAAATCCCATATTGCTTTAATGATCTCCCATGTATCGCTGAAAATCTGCGCAATATCTGCTAAAATCTGCTGTATAAATGCCCATATCATTTCTATGTACGGCTGTATAAATGCCCATATCTCCTGTATCTTCTCCCATACGGACGATATAAAGCCGCCTACTACTTCTACTACCGTTCCTATGAACTCTTTTATTGCCTCAAAGATGCCGTTTACCATCTCCCGAAACCATTCGCAGTTATTGTATAAAAGCACGATTGCAGCAATAATACCCGCTATCGCGGCTACTATAAGGGCTATCGGATTAGCAAGCAGCGTGGCGTTTAATACTGCCTGTACCGCCGCCAGCCCTTGCGTTCCTGCCGTCCATAGCTTGATGGCTGATACAATTCCCTGTATCATGGTTACAACATTCCATGCCAGCATCCCTGCGGCTATTCCGCCGATTATGGTTATTACCATGTCTCCATTTTGCAAGAAAAAGTTCATAAACTCCCCTACAATGCTCAATACATCACTTAAAATATCTTTGATCTGCGGCAGATTGCTTTTTACTTCATCTATTACCTCTTCTGCTACTGGCGCTAATTCATCCCCCAGCGGCTGCACTACTTCTGTCTGGATATTACGCCCCAGTTCTTCTATCTGGCTGTTAATGTCGTTGTATTTTTGGTTGTTGATCTCTGCCAGTGCGTCTTTTGTCTTGCTTATTTCTCCCTGTGTCTGTAATAATGCTGTGCAAGCATCAAGCCCCATGTCCTCGTACATAGTGCCCATGATACCCACGCCTGCGGTATACTGCACGGTTTCATCATCACAGTTTTTCAGTGCGTCACTGATCTGCTGCATTGCTTCTTTCGCGCTGTCTCCGCCCTGCTGGAATTTCGCTACTACTTCGTCCGCGTTCAGCCCTAAACTTGTCAAATACTCGTTTGCCGTGCCGTCATTCATGCGGATATTAAATTCTTTAAAAGCGTCTCCCAGCTTATCTATTGACCATGTGCCCTGCTCCGCCCCGGATACCAGCATATTAAACATTTCTTCCGCTGATAGTCCTGCATTTGCATACTGCACAGAATATTCATTAATCACATCACACATATCTTGATTAGCATTTAAGCCGTTCTGCGCTCCCTGTGCCATCAAGTTATATGCTTCGTCCGCGCTTATGCCGAACTGGTTCATAAGAGAATTTGCCGCCCTTACGCTCTCTTCTACTTCCATCCCGAATGTGTCACGTAAAAGCAGCGCGTTTTGAGTGGTTTTCTCCAGTTCTTCCCCGGTTGCCCCGGTCTGTGTCTTTACGGTTGCCATTGCGTTTGCTATGTCGTTCAAATCTTCGCCAAAATTATTGTTGTAGATATTGCGCATAGCTGTTTCGAGACTTTCTGTCTCTTCTTTTGTTGCCCCGGTCTGTGTAATAACATTATTCAGCGCCGCGTCATAGTCAGCATCAAATTTAACCGCTGCAACTCCTGCGCCTACCGCTGCCGTTCCTATTGCAGCTACTCCGGCGGCGGCAGCTTTCCCCATCTCTGCCGCCTTATCCGCCTTTTGCTGTGCTCCCTCCAGATTGTCCGCGAGTTTTCCCGCATCCTCTCCGGCATTTTCCATGCTGTCTCCGGCGCTCTCTGCGGTTGCTTTCAGATCATTTAACTTTTGTTCGGTTGTAATGATTTCCCGCTGTAATTCCCGGTACTGCTGCTCTGACACTTCGCCTTTTTCAAACTGTGCCTGTACCTGTTTTTCCGCCTCTTTCAGCACGTCCAGCTTGTTTGCTGTTTCCTGTATGCTTTCCTTAAGTATCTGCTGTTTCTGCGCCAGCAGCTCCGTGTTTGTGGGATCAAGTTCAAGCAGTTTATTTACAGTTTTAAGCTCTTTCTGTAAATTTACGCTTTCCCCGCTCGCATCAGAGAGGGCTTTGGACAGTTTGGTAGTATTCCCGCCAATTTCTATGGTAATTCCTTTTATGCTTTTGCTCCCTGCCATTTTTATCCCTCTCTTTTCTGCTCTTGTATCTTTTTTCTGATCTTCTTTCTGTCGGGCTTGGTCTGCTCCATCCTCCGGCAGTTTTCCAGATATTCTCTACCCTCTTTCGTTCTCATATTCCCGTGTATATATGCCTCACGCATAAAAAACAGGTATAAATCTATCGGCATTTCCTGTACGTCAAAAATGCTGATATTTAAGTAGTCCATTACCAGCTTTTCGCCTTTTGTTGCTAAATCGTATGCCGCCTTTTCCGTTTCCCCTCCCGGATATGACGGCATTTTCAGTTTGGGTTATTCTTCAACGAATTTACAAACTGCCCGTAATCTTTTAAGTATTCTACAAGCTCTTCAATGTCGTACTTCTCATTTTCCAGATACTCTGTTGTGATCTCTTTTCCGGCTTTATTGTTGCTTAAGATTTCCGCCAGAAGAGTAAGAAGATCGTTATACTTTATATCCTCGTCCTCTTCCACTTCTGTAATACTCTGCATCCGTTCAAACACTCTTTTTTCCGGCATATTTACAACAAGCACAGTTCCATCTTTCAGAGTAGTTGTATAGAAACTGCGCTTTAATTTTCCAAAATCAAACTTTCTGCTTGCCATTTTTTACCTCCATTTTCCGGGCTGCGGTATACGCAGCCCGATTGATCTCTTATGCTGTCTGCGGGATTTCTTCATCAAAGATTAAAAGCGTTCCCTCTTTGTCCATAGGGTGCGCCTTAAACTGCGGCTCTATTGTACTTTCCGCATCTTTTGCAAAGCTGAATGAAAATCCTGCTTCGTTCTTTCCTACGATTGTTACTCTGATATCTCCGTCCTCTTCGTCCTCATGCAGGAAACGGATAAGATATTTCTCGTCTGTCTGGTTTTTAATACCGCCGATCTTGACCGTCCTTTTCCTCGTGTCCTCTGTTACTCTCGCCGTTGAACTTAACTTTTTCAGCGTCTTTGCGCACCATGTCAGCAGTCCGGCTTTTAAGATAACGTCCTCATTTGTCAGCTTTGTTTTCGATACAACGCCTAAATCATCTTTTGCGGTGTATGTCTCTGCCGTGTACTCCACGGATGCCCCACCTTTGATGTGCGCAAGCTGGTTATTTTCTGTCTCTATCTCTGTATCCTCCGGGATTTCTCCCGTGAATAACATACAATAGAGTTTTCCGCTGCCTAATGTAATTCTTTCACTGTCCATTCTGTATATCCTCTTTCTTTCTTCTCACTTTTTCGTATATGGTAAATTCATACGCCGTTTGTACCATGTCCTCGTCCTCTATGGTGTCCTGATACTTCTGATAATCAGTATCGAAAAATACTTTTTCCTCTATCAGTTTTTCCAGTTCCCCGTTTGCTGCCTTATCTGTATACAGCTCCAGAGCCGCAAATATCTCATGTACGAGTATTACATCATCTCCGCCGCGTCCGTTTATCTGCGGCGTTATATACACCAAATACGGCGGTTCTGGCAATGGTGTTTCTCTTGTCTCCCGGAACGCATCTTTTGCTATTGGCAGCCCTAAACTCTCTGCCCTTTTTATGATCGTTTCAAGCCTCATTATCCTTTTACCGCCTCTTCTATCTTGGTTTCCAGACTCTCTATCATACTTTCCTCTACGGGCTTAATATGTACCTTTGGCTTTACCCTGCCGCCGTATCTGCTGGCGTGCCCATATTCAAGCAAGTGCGTTAGCTGGTAGTCTGTTTTGTTGTATACCGTGTTTCTCTTTGTTCTGCTGTCGCTGTATGACTGCTTTTTTCTCCAGCCTCTTCGGTAACTCCCTGTCAGTTTCGGGCTCGTTTGCTTTAATTCGCTTACTCCCTCCGCTGCCACATCATCTACAATTTTCTTAATGTCATTTGCTACGCTCTGGTCATACTCCGTAAGCCCCCGCGCGATCTCTGCCGCAACATTGTTTATATCCGTGCTCAACGTCTGCCTAACCTCTTTTCTGCATACAGCTCTATTCTTTCTTCGTTCGGGCGCTGGTACGTCCTGTAAATGGTCAGCCTTTGCCCGCAATACTCTACCTCTGTCTGATCGTTATACTCAAAGCTCCATACAGTAAATTTGTAGCTCGGCTTTATGTCTTTCTGTCCTGCTGCCTCAAACTCGCTTTGTGTGATGCTATCCACTTCACAGAAAATTGTAGTTTCCTCTGTTTCAGTGTCGTTGATCTGCTCTATTAAAGTGATTTCTCCCGGCATTTTATCCCTCTTCCGTGTTGTAATCTCCAGCCAGACACAAGGACTGTTTTTGCAGTTCATAGCTCTGTCTGTACTGTTCGCCTCGGTTCTGGTAGTTCATTTCTGACTTTACGAAAAGAGTAATTGCCCGGATAATAAGCGCGTCTGTTTCATCAATCTTTTTTACCCCGGATACAGATAAATCCTGTTTTGCGGCGGCAATCATATTGTTTATATCGTTCTCAATTACCGCAGACTTGCTTAAAATCCTTATGCTGCCCTTGACGGTATCAGTCAGCACGGTTTCCATGCCGCTCATTTTGTTACAATCTCCGCAACTTTCGCCGCCTCCAGCTCCTTTGCCCTTTTCAGTGAAATGCTGCACTCAAAACCCGGTCTGAATACCTGTTTTGCTTTTTTATCCTTGTATGTCTGGATAACGCGCACTGTTACCTTTTTCTTATTCTCCTGCGCGGTGTCCGTTTCGGACACTTTCGGCGGTTCTTCTGCTACCTCTTCATCTTCCGCCGCTTTCACTGCTTCTTTTTCCTCTTCTGTCAGTTCGTCCTCTTCGGGTACTTCCACCTCTTCCGCCGCAATCCTTGCGGCCAGTTCTTTTACTGTGCCCTCGTCACTGATACC
>ULPN01028604.1_pt1 | contig 25091 bp, 29 predicted proteins | sample 1953641 | NCBI WGS metagenome assembly ULPN01 (sample SAMEA4835633, study PRJEB28245) | human gut metagenome | biome: gut microbiome; material: fecal sample | place: Denmark | collected 2008
TGTGGCGTAGGTCACGGCACGGTAGGGATAGGCGTTGAAGTCGCACACCACGCTGTCCACCTTCAGCACTTGGTTGATGTTCCCTGCGATAATCCGGTTGTAGTACCCCTTCTCGGCAAAGTCCGAATAGTAGTGGTACACGCTCTTGTCCGCCAGCAGCAGGGCACGTTTCACGTTGTGCTCAATCGCGCTCTTTTCCGGCGAGAGCGTGAAGAAAAGCTCGTGGAAGCGGCGCACGTGTTCCCGTGCCTCTGCCGGACGGTTCTGCGAAAGGTCCTGCGAGAGTGCCAGCATCAGCGACTTGCCGTTGTCCAGTACGTAGATTTTTTCCCTCTGCCGCTCCGCAAAGCGGTAGGAACTCCACACGCTCCAGACCGTTATCACGGTACAAAGGGCGAGGAAGACGATACCGAACAGGCGTATCTGCCTGAACGATGTTTCGATGTTCTTGAGTGACTTGAATTCCATTTCTGTCTGATTTTATAGGTTATTTCCGTTTGAGAAGGCGTCCGGCGGTATGGTTCCATGCCGCCTTGCCCATATTTATCCCGGCACGTCCGACACGCCCGGCTGCGTTTCCTGCCGCAGCACCTGCGACACCCCCTGCAAGGGCCGCTCCGCGTCCGGCAAGCTGCGTCACACCGCGCCCGTAACTGCCCATGCCACCGGCTTGGATGATCCAGCCCGCAACAGTGGGTATCGTGAAGTAACCGATGATGCCGATAATCATGAACACGATATACACCCCGTCGCTCGAATCCAGCGAGAAGTTCGGGTCAGCCTGCATACGCTCGATGTCGCTTTGCAGCATCAGCACCTGTATCTTCGCCAGTATGGTGCTGAATATGTCCGACACCGGAAGCCACAGATAGACCTGTATATAGCGGCAGAACCATTGCGTGAGCGTACTCTGGAAGCCGTCCCACACGGAAATGGCGAAGGCTATCGGTCCGAGTATCGCCAGCACCACGAGGAAGAACGTGCGGATGGTGTCTATCACGAGGGCGGCGGCTTGGAACATCAGTTCCAGTACCTCGCGGAAGAAGTCACGGATGTTCTTCTTCATGTTGTACATCCCCCGGTCTATATACATTCCAGCCATCGTCACCATGTCGGCGGGAGACCAGCCCAGTTCCTCCAGCTGCTTGTCAAACTCCTCGTTGGACACAAGGTAGGCGGTTTCCGGATTGCGCACTTTTGCCTCGTATTCCAGCTTGTCTTTCTGCCTGCGGTATTCGTTCATATCCAGCGTCTGTGTTTCAAGCAGTTTCGCCGTGCCTTGCACAATGGGCGACAGAATGCTGTTCACCGTACCGAGCACCACTGTCGGAAAGAACATGATGCACAGACCGACGGCGAACGGGCGGAGCATGGGGAACATGTCTATCGCTTCGGCTCTCGCCAGCGACTGCCATACCCGGCAGGCAACGTAGAACAATGCGCCCAGTCCGGCGATGCCTCTCGCCACGTCCGCCATGTCTCCGCACAGCGGCATCATCTCGTCATAAAGCGAGCGCAAAATCTGATGAAGGTTGTCAAATTCCATAGGCTACCAGTATCTTTCGTCCATGTTCCCGTACAGTCCCATGATGCGGTCGAGGTCATTCTTCTTCTTCGCACGCAGGTAACTCACGCTGATGTTCTTGTTGGTATAGTACCCCACAAGGTTACGGTAACGCTTCATCTTGGAGTAGCACCGCTCCACCACGTCCATGCGGTCCTTGTCGGTCATGGAGAGCGTGGTGATGTTCACCACGTTCTTCAAATCTGTCAGCACATCGTTGCTCTCTTCCAGCAGCTTCGTATAGCCGAAGGCGATTGCCGACAGCTCTTCGGGGGTGAAGTTCCCGTCATGGAGCATCTTCTGGAAGTTGTTCACGTAGATGTCCGTGATGTCGCCCACCATCAGGATGGTCTGCTGTACCTTACGGGCATCCTTGACGAGATTGTTCACCGATTTGAGCGCATCGTAATATTTCTTGCCCTGCTGGTAGATTTTCGCCGTTTCCTGAAAGTTGTTCACCATGTTGGTGGCGGTCTTCGAGGTGTGGACGATGTTCTTCGAGGCGTTGATGATACCCTGCGCCAGATTGCCGGGGTCGCTCACCACCCATTGGGCGGAAGCACTGCCTGCGAAAAGCAGGCACAGGCATACGGCGATTGCCATTCTTGTTTTCATACTCATATTCTTTGGATTTAGCGGTTGTACATTCTTATTCTTCTGCCGGGTTCTCCGGTTCGTGGCTTGCACGCACATAGTCCCCGTTCGGAGAGAAGGTCAGCACGTCGGTAGCCTCGTTATAGGACACGTCGATGCGGAATCCCGTGTTCATGAACAGGTTGCCGTTCTCCTCCTGCAGGAGGTAGGTTTCCGGTTTCAGTTTGCGGCGGATGCCGCTCCGTTTGAACACCGTAACCTTGTAGGCTTCGCCCTCCTTGTAGATGAGCACGTCGGGCTTTCCTTCCATGCTTGTCCAGTTTCCGCACAGTTGGTCGCGGCGGTTATCCGCCATATCGCAGGATTGCAGCATCACGACTGCCAATCCTATTAAACACTCGCTGATTTTCAGCATCTTCATTCTTGAAATTCATACGCGTTTTTCTTTTCTCGTTGATAAATCTGTTTTATTGATTGCTTATTATCTGTTTCTCCGCCTTTCGGCAAGCTGCCGGATGGCAGCTTCGATGTCGCCGCCCAGCTGCTCCGCCAGACGGTAAACCTCCACCTTCTCCGTTTCCTCAGTGGTGTATGCCAGATACTCCTCCGCACTCACCTCGGTGGCATAGACCGCCGACTGCGTGCCACCTAAGCCTATCCACACCTCCTTGTAGAACCTTGAAGGGTTGTTCGCCATGTTGATGGAGAGTATCTGCGACTTCTCCTTCTCCGTCAGTCCGAGCAACGCCTGAATCTGGTCGAACTTGTTCATGTACTTTCTTTGGTCAAGAAGTATCTTGCAGTCCGAGTTGTTGATGATGCTCTCTTTGACAACGGGGGAGGAAATGATGTCGTCCACCTCCTGCGTCACCACGATTGCCTCACCGTAATATTTTCTGACCGTCTTGTACATATAGCGCAGATATTCAGCCATGTTTGCCGAAGAAAGAGCCTTCCAAGCCTCTTCCACTATCAGTTGTTTCCGCACCCCTTTCAGCCGTCGCATCTTGTTGATGAAAGCCTCCATGATGATGATGGTAACTACCGGGAACAGTTCGCGGTTTTCCTTTATCGAATCAATCTCGAAGACGATGAACCGCTTGCCCAGCAGGTCGATGTTCTCCGTGGAGTTGAGCAGGAAATCGTATCGTCCGCCCCGGTAATACTGCCGCATGGTGGTCAGCATGTTGTCGATGTTGAAGTCTTCCTTCTCCACCTTTATCTCGCGCTCTGCCAGTTCCCTGCGGTAGTCGTCACGCATGTACTCGTAGAAGGTGTTGAACGAGGGTACGATGCTCCGGTCAGCCTTGATACGTTCGATGTAGGCGTTCACCGCACTGCCCAGTTCACCGCTCTCCGTTTTCGTCACCTTGTCGTCCTCCGACTTCCAGAGCGTCAGCAACAGCGTCTTGATGCTGTCTTTCTTCTCCACGTCGAACACGCAGTCATCAGTGTAGAACGGATTGAAGCTGATGGGCTTCTCCTCCGTGTAGGTGAAATACACGCCGTCCGCGCCGCCCGTCTTGCGCCGTATCATCTCGCACAGTCCCTGATAGGAATTTCCCGTGTCCACCAGTACCACGTGCGTGCCCTGCTCCCAATACTGCCTCACGAGGTGGTTCATGAAGAAGGACTTGCCGCTTCCGCTGGGACCCAGCACGAATTTGTTTCTGTTGGTCGTGATGCCTTTTTTCATCGGCAGGTCGGAAATATCGAGGTGCAGCGGTTTTCCCGTGAGCCTGTCCACCATCTTGATGCCGAAGGGCGAGGGCGAGCTGCGGTAGTTCGTTTCCTCCGTGAAGAGGCACACCGCCTGCTCGATGAAGGTGTGGAAACTCTCCTCCGCAGGGAAGTCCGCCGCATTGCCGGGCATGGCCGCCCAGTAGAGTGTCGGGCAGTCGATGGTATTGTGGCGCGGCACGCACTCCATGCTTGCCAGCTGGCTTCCCACATCGTTCCTGATATGCTTCAGTTCCTCCGCGTCGTCGCTCCACGCCATGACATTGAAGTGCGCCCGTACAGAGGTCAGACCGTAGGAATGGGCTTCGTTCAGGTACTGGTCTATCCACTCGCGGTTGATGCTGTTGCTCCTTGAATAGCGGGAGAGCGACTGCATGTTACGGGCGGACTTCTCGAACCTCTGCAGGTTCTCCTCGCTGTTGTCGATAATCACATACTGGTTGTAAATGTGGTTGCACGGCAGCAGCAGGCCCACGGGGGAGGCGAAGGAGAGGCGGCAGTCCGAGCGGTCGGTGGACAGCCGCTCGTAACGGGTGTCTGTCGCCACCGTGCCGGGCAGGTCTTCCGCGTCGGAAAGGGTGTGCAGGCACAGCCGGTTGTCGCCGATGCGCATCTCCCTTGCCGAAAGCTCGATGTCCTGCAACGTGGCGTTATCTTCGGGCAGGAGCGAGAAGTACCGCTCCAGCAGCCCGGCTTTGCCGTCCGTCCCCACTATCTCATCGGTGGAGAGGCGGCGCAGCCTGACAAAACCGCTGTCGTTCATGATGCGCTCGAACTGTTCTGTCGCCTCCATGAACTTCCCGGCGTTTTCCCTGTCCAGCTCCTTCGGGATGATATGCCCCCGACACAGCGTGCTGAAATTGCTCTGCATACGGTTACGCTCCCTTGTCGTCTTGGTCAGGTAGAGGTAGCACGTGTGTTTCAGGTACGGACGCTCGTTGAAATGACGCTCGAAGCTCCGCGAGAGGAAACTCATATCGTCCTTCTGCAACTCCGGTCTGTACTTCTCCTTGATGAACCAGTCCTGCTTGTGGACGACGGAGAAATCCGGCAAGACCTTGATTGCCTTGCACCAGCAGCCATGTATCGCCTCATATTCCGCGCTTGTCACGGTATAAAGCTCCGGCAGTTCCACCTCGAAAGCCACCGTGATGTCGGCATCTTTGGAGATGATGCAGCCGTGTTCCACTGCCAGCAGCGGAAATCTGTTTTCCAGTGTCGTTATTTTCGATGTATTTCTCATGCAGTTTCTTCCTTTCGTTTACGTGTGAATAATCGGGTGATCCGCCGCCGGTTGATAAGGTATCGGGGATGGCTCCGTGCCGCTCCCAACTTCATCAGCCCGTGTTCGCCGTAACGGGCATTCAGTGCGAAGGTCTGCCATACGAGGATGGAGGACGATACCGCACCGAAGCCGATACATATCCACTGGCCGATGCCGACCATGTAGAGGATGACGAACAGGACGAAGAGAGCCAGCAGTCCTCCACAGAAGATGAAGAGGTACTGGGCTTTCAGTCCCTTGAACTCGACCGGACGGCCGATACCCTTGTTTATCGGGTATTCAGCCATACATTATCATATTAAAGGAAGAATGAGCGCAGGATGGTGGCGGCTACGATAAGGAAGATACACGCACCGAACCAGCTTGCGGCGGTCTTGGAGGTGTCGGGGTCTCCTGACGAGAATTTTGAATAGACTTTCACGCCCCCGATAAGACCGATCACCGCACCGATGGCGTAAATGAGTTTCGTGGCGGGTTCAAAATACGAACTCACCATCGAGGTGGCTTCCGTAATGCCTGCAAGACCGTTTCCCTGAGCGGAAGCGGTGGCGGTTGCGGCGATCATAAGTGCCGCAGAGATGATGAACTTTTGTCTGATGTTCTTGTTCATAAACTGTTCTTGTTTTGTGCCGTCGAAAGGGTGGATGGTCCTTTTTCGGGCGGTTGATACTTGATTACTTTACTTTGGTTTAGTGGTAGCCCGTTTGTTTCTACGGACTTGGGTGTGTCCGTTGCGGATTGGCTGTACCTTGTACTGCCGTGCCGCGTGTGTAGATGTATTCCTACGTTTTCATTGCCGTTCTTTTTTAATTGTTATACATAATTGCGGATGTCGAAATCTTCAATGTTGTCGGGAACTGTAAACTCTTTCTTCGGTTTCTTCATCCGGATTTCGATAAGCCCCTTGATACGGATGGCTATTTCCGAAGAGCCTTCCATCATTTTGTCGTACAACTCCGTACCTTCCATTTCGGTGAAGACCTTTGCCGCCTTTTCACGTTCCTTACGGGTAGCTTCCGGGTTCTTGGCTGTCTTTACCGCATCGTCAATCTCGTCAAAGCTGCTGCCCGATGCCCGCGGAGCATCCGATGCATCGTCCTCCGGCTCATCTTCTCCGTATTCCAGTTCCTCCGGTGTCATGCTCGTGAAGGTTTCTTCGAGTTTGTCTTCCGGGACTTGTACGGGATTGGTGGCGGCTTTCCTGTTTCCGTCGTCAAAAGTAGCCTCTTCTTCTGACAGCTCAATACCTTTTTCCGAAGTGGCAGCTTCCTGCACCGGTGTGGCAGTGTTTGTCCGGGTTGATGCCATTTTGAAGCGGCTCTTGCCAATGATGTCATTTTCGTTTTTGGGTGCTTCACCTTGTACCGTTTCCGGAATCGTGCCCCTGTCTTCCAATGACCGCCATAATCCGGTAATGCTCGTGAGGAACCGGACAAACTTCGTTTCCATGATCTTGTCATAAAGGAGTAGGAACAGGAACCAAAGGTTACAGCCGACCGATGCGGCAAGCAGAATATCCGTTACGTTCATAGCTCGACTGGGGGAACTGCGTTCAACATACGGTTAAATTCATCACGGTGGGTATGGAGAAATCCACTTATCACGTTCTCGGTGAAATCGGCAATCGTGACTTCTCCGTTTCCCAGCAGGCGGACAATCATGGAAATCTTGTAATGGGTTTCCTTGCTGATGTACACTTGTTTCCCTTCACTTGCCTTGATGCCTGATTTTTTCAGGCAGGCACGACAGTCATTCTTTTCTTTTTTCATACTCATCATTTTTTATGGTTAGAATACTGAATTATAGCTTTTTGCGTAAAGGCTTTTTATCGCCTCCTCGCATTGGTTGAAGTGTTGCGTGAGCACATGGTCGATGTAAGCGGAGAGCGAAAGGGAGTCTTGCCCGATTACACGGGTGATACGCATGATGCGCTCGTGGTACTCCGGGCGCACATACGCCATCTTCCCTGCACGCGCCTTTACTTCGGGTTCACGGATGAACAGACGCTCATACTCCTTCTCGCTGCATCTGTAACTTATAGAAACAGACGACTGGATTTCCACACTTGTCTGTACTTGGACAAACATACCGTTGCCGCTTTGCTGCGGTCTTTTGTTCATAGGGTTCTTTTCCTTTTTCATGTTAAATCAAATCTTCACGTTGTTTTTTGTATAATTCGTTTATTCTCTCCTTGTGCTGCTCCAGATGTTGGCGCAACACGGTATCCACATAGCCGCCTACCGAGATTTCCCCTCCGGCGATGTCGTTCACTATCTTGAGGATTTTACCGTGAACATCGCGGCTGATATAGACACTCTGGCGGGTCTTTATCTCGTTGCGGCGCAGGAACATCGCGTTATAGTCCTCTTCCGGCTTTTTCCGGCGGTTGCCTTCCCTCTGTGCTTTCTCCCGTGTCGCCGCCTGCATGGGAGAAGGTTCCGGAACGGCGGTGCTTTCTTCGGCAGGTGCATCCGAGGAAATTTCCTGTGCCGGGTGTTGTGTCCCTTCCTGAGTGCTCCGTCCGATAGAAGCCAGCAACAGAGCCTCGTCAATACCTTCCGTGTTCACTTTCCTGCTGCCCATATTCACTGAGGTTTGATGATGTCGCTTATCTCTTCAGAAAACTCACGTATGCCGCTTCCTTTCAACAGGGATGCGTCCATCGGGAAGATGGTCGAACGGAACACGCTTTTGCGTTCTTCCGACAGGTCACGGCGGAACTTCTTGCTGTCGGGCAGGCGGGTGGCAAGTACCGGGAATCCCATTTCTGCAATCACCTCCTCGTAGATGCCGTACAGGTTATTTCTCTCCCTGCCGTCCACCATCGTCCAAAACAGATACAGCCCTTTTGTCTTCGCCTGCCCGGTCGTCATGAGCTTGTCACGGAACATCGTGATGAATTTCAGGGTGCTCTCAACGACGAAGCGGTCACCGCTCAGAGGTGCGAAGATGTAGTCCATCTGCGAGAGTGTCTTTATCACGCCGTTGCTTCTGAGTGTTCCGGGCATATCGAAGAACACCACATCGGGTTTTACATCCCCGGCGGCAATCATTCTTTCCGCATCATCGAGAGCGTTCACCGCATCACTTTTGATGATGGTGTAGGCGTTCTTTTTGATTTTGCGGAAGTGATCGCACGCAAGAGCCTTGAAGTAGGTACTGCTGCCGATGAGTTCCGTTTCATGTTCACGCAGTCCGCAGATGCTGTGCTGCGGATTGTCGCAGTCCACGACGGCGACATTGTAACCTTTCACGTTGTGGAGGTAGCTGGCGGCAAGTGCGGTTACGGTAGATTTGCCGATTCCTCCTTTTTGTGTTGCGAATGCAACGAAGATTTCCTTACTCATAATTACATTTGTTTTAATTGTTGACGATTTCATTTTCTGTTTCCATGTGGATTTGACTGCCGCTCTATCCACTTCCGTAATTACACGCCCCGGCGGGTCGTCACGTATCCGGTTCTGTGGTGAAGCGGTGTATCGGACAAATGATGAATGACGACATTGCGCCATGAAGTCATTAAATCTTTGCTTCACCGAATTGTCGGACATCTGTTTCGGCAAGTGCTTGTCGAAACGATTTTCCGGGTATTTTAATGTTCCGTTTCTCATATCTTCAAATCATTCGTTTCTTGAATCACGCTGCAAATAAACAATGAATTTTCAGTACTTGTATCACTTCTCCGGCAAGTGGCAGCATGTTGCGCCAATTGGCACCATTCGGCACACTTACGCCTCTGTCAGACACGGATTTATCACCCTAACTTTGCACCCGAACGGCAGGGTACGCAGCCGGTGGCGCAGCCCGGAGTTTGAAAGGTATTCCCCCAATCCGTCCGAAGGCGGATTTTTATGTTCACCTGAACATAGCAAGGTATCTTTTCAGCCGCTCAAAATATTTTGAGCATCCACGAAAAGCACTTGCCCTTGCAGGGGGCGGGCTTCCCCTCCGAAGTCGGGAAGCCTTTCAAACCTGCGGTATCTGTGCCCCGAAGCGGCGGCTTATGCCGTCAAACCGCTAAATCCAATTTTATATGAGTGAAAAAAAAAGTAAGGCAGGGAGAAATCCCAAAATTGATCCGGCGGTGTACCGCTACACCGTCCGCTTCAACGGGGCGGAACACAACCGTTTCCTCTCCATGTTCGAGAAATCGGGCGTTTACGCCAAGTCGGTTTTCATCAAGGCGCACTTCTTCGGGCAGCCTTTCAAGGTGCTGAAAGTGGACAGGACGCTGGTGGATTACTACACCAAGCTGTCCGATTTTCATGCGCAGTTTCGCGCTGTCGGCACGAACTACAACCAAGTCGTGAAGGAATTGCGTTGCCATTTCTCCGAGAAAAAGGCGATGGCGTTGCTCTACAAATTGGAAGGGCAGACCGTGGAACTCGTGAATCTGAGCCGCCGGATTGTGGAACTTTCAAAAGAGCTGGAGGCGAAATGGTCGCAAAAATCAGTGTAGGAAATTCGTTGTACGGCGCACTCGCCTACAACGGGGAGAAGATTAACGAAGCGAAAGGGCGGCTGCTCACCGCCAACCGCATCTACAATGACGGTTCGGGAACGGTGGACATCCATAGGGCTATGGAGGATTTTCTATCCTTCATGCCCGCACAGTCGAGGGTGGAGAAACCGGTGGTGCATATATCTCTCAACCCGCACCCGGAGGATGTGCTGACCGACACGGAGCTTCAGGACATCGCACGCGAGTATCTGGAAAAGATGGGCTACGGCAACCGGCCGTATCTTGTGTTCAAACACGAGGACATCAACCGCCACCACCTGCATATCGTGACGGTCAGGGTGGACGAAAACGGCAGGAGCGTCGACACCCGAAACAATTTCTACCGCAGCAAGCAGATTACACGTGAGTTGGAACAGAAGTACGGGCTTCACGATGCGGAACGCCGGAACCGTCGTCTTGATACACCGCTGCACAAGGTGGACGCTTCGGCAGGCGATGTGAAGAAGCAGGTAGGGAACACGGTCAAGGCGTTGAACGCCCAATACTGTTTCCAAACGATGGGTGAATACCGTGCCCTCCTTTCCTTGTATAATGTGACGGTGGAGGAAGCGCATGGCAATGTACGCGGAAGGGAGTATCATGGGCTGGTTTATTCTGCCACCGATGATGCAGGGAACAAGGTGGGCAACCCTTTCAAGTCTTCGCTCTTCGGGAAGACTGTCGGCTATGAAGCCGTAGAGAGGAAATTTGCCCGTTCCAAACAAGAGATTAAAGACAGGAAGCTCGCCGAAATGACGAAGCGCACCGTCCTTTCTGTGCTGGAAAACACGCATGACAAGGAGAAGTTCGTTTCCCGGCTCAAAGAGAAAGGGATTGATACGGTGTTGCGCCATACGGAGGGAGGGCGCATCTATGGGGTCACTTTCATTGACCACCGCACGGGATGCGTGCTGAACGGCTCACGCATGGGCAAGGAACTTTCCGCCAATGCCTTGCAGGAACACTTCACGCTGCCTTATGCCGGACAGCCGCCGCTCACGCTTTCCATTCCGGTGGAAAACGGGGAAGATATGTGCGGTCCGGCCGTTTCCGAGCATGATGACACGGATGGCGGTATGGGCTTGCTCTCTCCCGAAGGTCCGGCAGTGGATGCCGAGGAGGAAGCCTTCATCCGGGCGATGCAGCGCAAGAGGAAAAAGAAGAAGCGCAAGGGCTTGGGAATGTAACAGAAGTATCAACAATTAAAAATTTTCAACGTATGTCACAACAAGAAGACGATTTGAGGGCACTGGCGAAAATCATGGATTTTCTGCGTGCCGTGAGTATTATTTTAGTGGTCATGAACGTGTACTGGTTCTGCTATGAAGCCATCAGTCTGTGGGGATTGGACATCGGCGTGGTGGACAAAATCCTGATGAACTTCAACCGCACGGCGGGATTGTTCCGTTCCGTCCTTTACACGAAGCTGTTCGCCCTTCTTCTGCTTGCCCTCTCCTGCATGGGCACGAAGGGGGTCAAGGGAGAGAAAATCACTTGGCAAAAGATATGGGCGGTGCTTGCCGCCGGGTTCGTGCTCTTTTTCCTGAACTGGTGGATACTGGCTTTGCCGCTCCCGGTGGAAGCGGTCGCGGCTCTGTATATCCTTACTATCGGCACAGGCTATGTCTGCCTGATGATGGGCGGTCTGTGGATTAGCCGCCTGCTGAAACACAACCTGATGGATGACGTGTTCAACAACGAGAACGAGAGCTTCATGCAGGAAACACGGCTTATCGAAAGCGAGTATTCGGTCAATCTGCCCACTCGCTTCTACTACAAGAAGCGTTGGAACAACGGCTGGATAAACGTGGTGAACCCGTTCCGTGCCTCCATCGTATTGGGCACGCCGGGCAGCGGAAAGTCCTATGCGGTGGTAAACTCTTTCATCAAGCAGCAGATTGAGAAGGGCTTCTCGATGTATGTCTATGATTTCAAATTCAGTGACTTATCGACCATTGCCTACAACCATCTGCTCAACCACCCGGAGGGATACAAGGTGAAGCCGAAGTTCTATGTGATAAACTTCGATGACCCGCGACGCAGCCACCGCTGTAATCCCATACACCCGGATTTCATGGAGGATATTACGGACGCTTACGAGAGTGCCTATACCATTATGCTCAACTTGAATAAGAGTTGGGTGCAGAAGCAGGGCGACTTCTTTGTGGAATCGCCTATCATTCTGTTTGCAGCTATCATCTGGTATCTCAAAATTTTTCAAAACGGCAAGTACTGTACGTTCCCTCATGCCATCGAGTTCCTGAACCGCCGTTACGAGGATATTTTTCCGATACTGACCTCTTACCCGGAACTGGAAAACTACCTCTCACCGTTTATGGATGCGTGGCTCGGTGGAGCAGCAGAGCAGCTCATGGGGCAGATCGCTTCGGCAAAAATTCCACTGTCGAGGATGATTTCCCCGCAGCTCTATTGGGTCATGTCCGACAGCGAATTTACGCTGGACATCAACAATCCCGAAGAGCCGAAAATCCTCTGTGTCGGCAACAATCCCGACCGTCAGAACATTTACGGGGCGGCTCTCGGACTGTACAACTCCCGTATCGTGAAGCTCATCAACAAGAAGGGGATGTTGAAATCGTCGGTCATCATCGACGAGCTTCCGACGATATATTTCAAGGGGCTGGACAACCTTATCGCCACCGCACGAAGCAACAAGGTGGCGGTGTGTCTGGGCTTTCAGGATTTCAGCCAGTTGGTGCGCGACTATGGCGACAAAGAAGCCAAAGTCGTGATGAACACCGTCGGCAATATCTTCTCCGGTCAGGTGGTGGGCGAAACTGCAAAGACACTATCGGAACGGTTTGGAAAGGTGTTGCAGAAAAGGCAGTCCATTTCCATCAACCGGCAGGATGTTTCCACCTCCATCAACACGCAGATGGACGCGCTTATCCCGCCGAGCAAGATTTCCGGCTTGACGCAGGGAATGTTTGTCGGTTCGGTGTCTGACAATTTCAACGAGCGCATCGAGCAGAAGATTTTCCATTGTGAGATTGTCGTGGATGCCGAGAAGGTGAAGCGTGAGGAGAAAGCCTATAAAAAAATACCCGTCATTACCGACTTCACGGATGAGGACGGCAATGACTGCATGAAGGAAGCGGTGCAGGCGAATTACAGGCGCATCAAGGAGGAAGTGAAACAAATCGTGAAAGACGAGCTGGAACGAATCGCGGGTGACGAGAACCTGAAACATCTGTTGCAGCAGAAATAACAGATTGGCGACAAAATAAAGGGCGGTGCAAGTTTGATACCTTGCTCCGCCCTTTGTCTTAATCCTGATTTTCAGTAATTTCCTCTTTAAGCAATTTGTTTATGGTCGTTATCGTATGGGTCTGAAAGTAGTTTTTCAGCTCAGCATCATCTTTCAGAAGTATGCCGCATTCTTCATCATAAGTTCCTATGATGTACTTTTTTAGTTCGGAGAAACTGTCCGCAAACGGTATCTGTCTGTTTTTCTGCCAGTATTCGGTTGTGGCTTCGGTGATAAACGCTTTCAACACGGCTTTTTCTTCTTTGCCCAGTTTATTGAAACGTATAGTTTCACGGTTCACGGGTAACGGCTCCGGAAAAATATCCTCCGGATTCTTGCCGCTACGCATGGCTGACATACAACTCTTGCAGATATGCCGGGCGTGTCCCTTTCCGCTGAATTTCTCGTTCGCCTTGTAGTCGCCACAGATACGGCAATAGTGTCCCTGCTGTTTTTTCTTCTTCTTCGCCATATGATTCTATTCTGACCTCTTTTTCCAGATCGGTTCCTCTTCCCAACGGTTGAAGAAACCTATTTTGTAGATGGGCACATCCGCATATTCCTTAAACAATGCCAGTAACTTCTCCTTGAACGTATGTCCCTCGTCTATGGCATTGCAGAGGTATAGCATGGCTGTAATCACATAGAACGGTTTTTTCTGCTGTACCTCGGTCAACGGGCGGGAAAGCCATGCCATTCGCGGATTGCGGATATCACAAGGGCGTTTGACCATATTCCGGCTCCATACTCTGGAATGGTGCGCGATGATGTTGCGCATGTATGAAATGGCTTCCAGCCATCCCGACAGTTCACTGTGTAAATTTAGCCCCATATCATTGGCTATTGCCGATTTTTCGGGCAACTGGTGGTTGAGGTTCTTGTATATCTTGGAAAGTGTGCCGAACGTGGCCACCTCAAATATAATCCACGCATCCGGGTATTCGTCAAGTATCCTTTCTCCGTCTGTATTCGTAACAAGATGCTTGCGCTTGTAATCCTTCACGAATATCTCGTTGCTCCGCAAGAACTCTTCCATCAGTTCCTTGAGGTGCTGGGCATGGAAAGCGGCATCCGCAAACAGTTCCGGGTCACGATACCAAAGTCCTCCGTAAGATTGTGACAGATGATAAATCATCTTTGTACGCAGGGTGATCTCTATTGTTTCGATGGCATCGAATAAGATAAGGCGCAGTTCTTTATCAAAATAATAGCGTGTGACGACATCTTCCAGATTGGAATCAGGCTGGAACAGATGATGGGTCTTGTCATACTGCATATCCCACCAATAGCCTTTCAGACGATAGTAGCTGATATGGGCCAGATGCCGGGCGGCAAAAATTTCATCCCCGACAATCATCCCCCTTTGTTTGAGCAGTTCTATTTGTTCTTCAATGGAACGTGATTTCTTGTTTGCCATACCGTTATAAAAAAGAATGACCCGCCGGCAGATCTTACGGTATGCCAAACGGGTACTGTTATCGTTGAACACGGTCTGAGCCGCATATCTTCTTAATTACGTAGCAAAGATAAGCCTTTTTTGCGTAACGCACAAGAAATAAATTGCTTTTTATTCAAGATAATGGACGCAAATTCTTCAAGAACAGCTATCTTCTTTTCAATTCCGCTTCCTCATCCCTTCTTATCCGCTCGTTCAACTTCTCCTGCATTTGTTCGAGAAAATGCGTGTGGCTGATTGTTTTCCGCCGTTTGATGTCGATGTAGAAGCGGTAGCAGTCTTTGGCTTCTACACCGAATATCCGGTACAGCAGCGGGGCAAGCTGTTTGAGCGGCATCTCACCGTTGTTGATGCAGCCCATCTCATAGATGCCGTAGATAAGTTCCACAAGGTCGATGGCGTTGCCCGTCCATTGAAGCGGCGGAGCGGGATTGTCGGATGGCGTTTCGGCTGAAGAAGGGAGATAGGATAGTGGCGGCACTTGGGGAGTGGTAAGGAACTTTTGCATCTTCCTCACGAAAGAAAGGGCCTTGCCGATATAGGCGGCGGCTTCCTTACGTTCTTCGGAAAGCACACGCATGGGGTGGTGTTGGGTAAGCTCCGCATATTCGATCCCTACATTGACCATTTTCTTGGCACCTGCCAGCGGTTGAATCTGTTCGTCCGTCAAAGGGTAATGCTTGACATGAAATCCCACCAAAGCAGGATAAGCGCCAATCTGTTGCATCACCTCCACAGATAGCTCGGGCATGAGCATCACCTTATCGCCATCAAAAATCAGTTTGCCGTCTTCCCAGTCGATGGTACGTGCCCGCTTGGGAAAAGAAGTAAGTTCTTTTATCATCGTTCTATCATTTTTAAGGTAATCTTTGTTCATAGACTTTCTGTTTTTGCTAATGGCTAAGCGGGGAACGCTGTCAAGCGTTATCACGCTTTGTTATCTATATTTTCAACTGAATCAGAATGGAATTTTAGAAGCATAAGCCGCATAATATTTTCCTTATCTTCCCAATATTCCTCGTCTATTTTATTCAACTTGGTGATTTCGTTCTCTGTCAAATGTTTGGGAATATTCCATAGCTCTTGTAATTGGCTGTCATTTTCTAATCTTTGGATGATGCCGTATGCCTGTATAAGAAGTTGTTCTGTATATGTTGCGTTAATTGCTCCCAGTCCTTTGATTGCAAGCAAATAAGCATCATATCCCCAATTACAGAAGAATTGAAGAAATCCACCATTATACATTTCAAGTTCCAGCCAATATAATGCGGCGACCATACTGTCTGTTTCCCCCATATCTTGATAATTGGGACGAATTTCTGTAAACTTACGTCCAATAGGGGAAAAGGATTGCTCCCAATATTGTTCTAAATTTTCCATTCTTATTGCTTTTGTTATAGATAATGGTTCAGCAGGGAACGGCTTGCCGTTATCCTGCGTTGTTAATGGTATATTTATATTTTCCCTTTACTATAAAAAGCCTCTAAAACAAAGAGAAACAACGAAAGGAAAATGTATAATATAAGTATCAATAGATTATTCTTATTAGGCTTTTCATTAAACTTCTCTATGACAGCTTTATACCTTCTTTTCCAGCAGAAACGAATACATAAAAGAATGAATATCAGCCCTAAAGACACATTATACATTGTTCGCGTTGGATAAGGCAATATTTTATATTGTTCCAATACTCCCCATATTGTGTGAATATTACAATTCAGAAATACAGCGAGAATTAACAAAGCTGCATAAACCGCTATTTCGGAATAAGAACTGTATTTCCATAGCCTATAAAATTTGAAAAATAAATAATCTATCATACTTAATTACCATTAATGGTTCAGCAGGGAACGGCTTGCCGTTACCCTGCGTTGTTAGCAATATTTTTACTTCTAAATTCTTTCAATTTTTTTTCAATAAAAGCAAAGTCATTGATTGCTTTCATTCCGTCTTTTGCTCTATCATATTTTTGTCGCCATTTTCTAATGCCATACAGATAAAACTTTAGTCCCTCTTCTGTTAGATCTCCAATTTTTATTTCAGTATTATCTGTAGGCTTTTCTCCTTTTTTCAGTATTTCTTTAGTTGTAAATCCATTATCTTGTAAGAAATGAATGATATTTTCAAAAAAGATAATTTGCTCCTTTTTGAATTCATCACTTAAGGGTGGTATAGATTCCATTTGAGTGAACCATCCTAATTTTGATATTACATCGTCTTTATTCATATTTATAATTTTATTGCTAATGGTTTGGTGAGAGACAACGTTAAGTTGTTTTCTCGACCTTGTTAGCGTTTGATTGGATAAAATCAAGAGTTCCTAATATATTCTTTCTACTTGAAACCAATCTGTTTATTTTCATACGAATGCCATCTAATCTCATTTCTTTATCCAAGCAATCATCTCTCTTTTCTTGTTCTGACTTTTCGGAAGATAACTCCAAAAGTTTAGCATCCAATTTTTGTATTTCAAACTTCATTTTGTCCGTCCATTCATCAAGCCGTTTAGGATTATTTTTTGCCAACAAGAACGGATATTGAAGGTCTGTATCATCTTTTGACCAAATATCTAACAAATATTCAATGGAATATTTGTTTTCCAACTTATTCAGCATAGAATCAAGTTCACATAAAAGCCAACTTTTTAATCGCTCTATATCAGTTTGAGGATTTATTTTTATCCATGAACTTTTTTCTTCTGCAATACTCCCGCCAGCAAAGCTTAATTTCCTACCCGATAGTTCTGTAAATTCACGGCAAAACAAAAAGTAATTTATTCTGAAATTTTCAGTATGTTCCTCTTTGTAATATCGTTGGCTTTGAATTTCGACTTCTATCTGAAACAATCCCATATCTTTAATAAAACGCATTCCTTTATTTTGGAATGCCTTGCTTTTCATATATGGTTTAATGATTGCTTGTATTATTTCTTTTCTCATATATCAACGCTAATGGCTAAGCGGGGAACGCTGTCAAGCGTTATCACGCTTTGTTAGTTGCTTCGTTATTGTCTACCCATGCTTTGATTTCATTTGGAAAATGTTTATGAAACATTCTTATCCACAACTTATCGTTACACTTGTCGGGGATACAAGCATGAATGCACTCAAACCACTGGTCCCACATCCAATCAAAATCATCTTCCGGCATCATCATCCAAAGCAGAAAATCTTTCGGTTCCCAATCAGATAATTTCATAATATCCTTTTGCAGAACCTTACGCATGGATTGAAGTTGCTCTGTTGCTTCTTGACTGGTTATTTTTCCTTTCCAAAAATCAACAGCCGAGTGTGCAAAGTCATTTATCTGTTGGATAGTAGCATTAGGAAAATATTGTTTATCCAAATGCTCTACCATATCTTGCATAAAACATATTCGACGTTGATGCCATTGATGTTGGTTGTCATCTTCTATTTCATCTAAGATATACTTTGCCAACACTATAATTGCATCAAGTCCATGATTTTCTATTTTACCCCATTCGGTAGTATTCCAATCTGCTTGTGTTTTCACTTTATCATAGCAGACAGAGCATACTCCGTTTGGTAGAGTTATGGGATGTTTTCTGCAAATAGGGCATATTTTATCAACATTTTCCATTCTATTTGATTTTTAATTTGCAACTAATGGTTAGAAAGGAGCATCGTCAGATGCTATCTTTCGTTGTTACTAACTTATTTATAAATCCCAATCCGGTGAATAAACACCCAATCCCAATAAGAGGATAAATAATGCCGCATAAGACTGCGAGCATATTTAATCCTCGCTCATCCCCCTCGAAGCCGTCTAAATTGACAGCTTGCAATATGAAGTTTGTAATTTGCCAATCTAATAAACTTTGGTCTATACAGATAAAGGCAATCCACAAAAGAATAGAGCAACATTCCAAGCCCAACAATAACACTATCGCTGTAGGTTGCATTGCATATAGTTTATAGACCTTGTAGATTAGCAATACATCTATAATTAGAAGTAAACCTAAAAAACAATATTCCATAATGCCATATATCTCGAACAAACGACCAAAACCTAAGCCACCACAAAATAATGTTATGACTATCAGTAAAGCACTGAAAGCTGTCAATGATAATATGGATTGGACGGTTTTATTCATCGCACTATTGTTAGTAATGGTTTGACAAGGAGCTGCGTTCAGCAGCTAACTTGGCTTGTTACCAATTATTATTTAGAGGGAATCAGATAACCATTTTTGCTTCAATACAGAATATCTTTTCTTAGAGTCTAAAAGCCATTTGCCTTTTGAATACAAGAATATATATTGCTTCTTTTGTCGTAAAGGCACTTCCCTATATGTGTGAACAGCAATTCTATTTTTCCCTTCTTCTACAATATCGGTAATTTTCTCTTCATTAACATCATATTCATACGACCCTTCATTGCCATAAGATATAGTAGTAGGTCTGCCATACTTGCGTTCACGAGAAGTGCAGTAAGTCAAAAAGATTTTTGATACCAATTCTTTTTGCTTGTTAAACTGTTCTTCAAATGAAAGTTTACTCTGCTTTGCAATATCATTACACATTACTTCCCACTCGTGCATATTCTGCATGAATTGAAGCAATAAATTCTGTATAGTTTCTTTTAGTTCTGTTTCCATATCTGTTCTATATTATTGGTAATGGTTTGGTGAGGAACAGCATTAAGCTGTTATCTCGACCTTGTTAACGATTTTATTTCACAATCATTAGTTCATTCCCATATAGATAATTGCCTCTGTTATTCCAAATTTTGGAGTAGTCTGACAATTTATAAATTTCAGGTCTATACAGATTCAACACCTTATCCAAAACTCTCTCTCGGAATATTATTCCATCTCCATATTCTATGCTATCTAAAACGAAGAAATTCTGTTTAATTGAACTGTCTTTCAGTTTCATATCAGGATATACTGTAAAACAAGTACCTAGTTTTTTCTGAAAGTCACTCTGATATGTTATGCCTTTCCCGAAATGAAAAGAATCATTATCAAAATGATTTATACGTAAAGCGTAGTATTTTTTATCCGTCAGAGATTCGTTTTTCTTGTTTACTACCTTGACGGTAGTAATATCATATTTATCAACGAACCCATTTTCTTGAAGTAAAGACAAAAACTCTTCCGATACGATTTTGAGTTTTATGCTGTATTTTTCAAGAAAATCAAATTGCAAGATTCCCGGTTTTTTGTTGCATACGAGGTATAAGACTGGTGGTAAATTTTCTTCCCATCCATTCTTGTCTTTCCACATCCATTGCCCGTGGTTTTGGAACTTCTGCCTTTTGCTTTCATCGTAAGTATCACAGACATCAGATTTACCAAACTCCAATAATCCTTTAGGCAGTTTATCTATCCCATAGTTCCAAATATAAAGTTCTTCCGTATTCATAATTGCTGAATTTATTATCGTTAATGTATTTATAAGACCACCCGTCAGGTGCTGTATATTTCGGTAAACAACACCCCGCAGGTGCATTTCCTAATCTCTAATAGCTGCACCCTGTGTCAATGCCTCTCTGATTCTTCGAATATTCCGTTTGTTGTGTCCAAATGAGCATATCGAAGTGCGTTTGTTCAGGTCGTTTACGCTGTTAACCCACACTTGACCTTGGTCGAACACAATGAATATCTGCTCGCCCCATGTCAGATGCCAAAGCGACGGGTTGGTATGTGCCACGATGCAGTCTTCTCCGTAGTGGTCAACGTCCCAATCATAAGTCACCGATAGATTATATATCTTGTCATAAATCGACTGCTTATCCAGTGTGGTAGGTATGTTACTGAAATCCAACTTGCGCCTCTGACTTCGGTATAGCACATAGGCAAGCAGCAGTAATACACCGCCAAACCAGAGAAAAGCAGACACGAACTGCCCGTTTGTATAGAACATGATACCCATAACACTCAGAGATATCATAGAAACCAACATCAGCATGTGCGATGCCCCATAATGGGTGTATGCCCAGTCAATAATAAGAGGCAGGGTTTTCCTTTTTAACACAAAGTCGGCAAGGGCGGCATCTTTCTCCTCCCGGTAACGATAGCGATAGGCAAGCCACCATATCAACTCGAACAATGCACATACAACCCCAAAGACAATAAGGTTGAAAACATCATTGTCTATTTTGCTCACTCGCGGCTCTACAGAATAAGGAATTCCGCCAAAGGTTAGTTCCTTACAGGCTACGTTATAACCATTGCTGGAAAAATAATATTTGTAAACATATTCCTCCTTGCCATCGGAACCCGAATAGGAGTTACTTGTCGGACGGACTGTTTCTCCGTTAATGGTCAACAGGGGCGGATTCTGGTCGGGACGGGCATTGCAAGTCAACGTGGCACAATATTTTACAAAATCCTTTTTCAGTTGAGCCACACGCAGATGGCATTGCAATTTACTTAAATCTGCTTCGGGAGGATGTACGGTTACACGGCATTCCGGAGTAGTATACGCCTGATTTCCTACTTTTACGGATGCCGGTGGCAGTTGAAACTCACCGCTTTCCCTGAACCGTACAAAATAACAGAATCCGGTTTCATTTGTCTTGCTTTCCACACCGTTTATGATGGCATAACTGCTGCTTTTATGAGGCTCCGGACCACGTAGCACTTCTATGCTACTGTCAAACTCAGGAGCTGCAACCGAATCGAATTGGGAATTGACCAGTGCATACGTCAATTTCACCTCCTGTCCGGTGCGAAGAATTCCCAGCGTGTCCAACTTTATGTGAAAATACACAGAATCTGCCGTAGCCGAGACATTGGCCCTGACTGTTGGCAACAATACCGACAACAACAGGAGGGTAATCAATCCGCTTCTGATAGTCATGCTTTTGATATGTCTTGTCATTTTTATCATATATGGTAATTTGTAGATACGATATAATTTGTATTCTCCTTCATAATATGATAATGCACCCTACGAATCATCCAGAGAATCAAGTGGATTGGGTATGCTCGATTTGTGTGTACTCGTCACATGAAGATAAATAGATGTGGTCTTGATGTCATTATGACCCAGCAGTTCCTGTATGGTTCTCAGGTCTGTTCCTTGCTCCAGCAAGTGGGTCGCAAACGAATGGCGCAGCATGTGTACATGTACCCGGTGCTTGATTCCGGCATGGCTGGCAGCTTCTTTCAGTATCTTTACCAGCGCACTTGCAGAATACGGTTCTCCGGGTGTCTCTCCCTCGAACAGCCATTTCTGCGGACGGTACTCCTTGAAATATTCCCTCAGTTCCTTCAGCAGTTTTTCCGACAGCAGCGAATACCGGCATTTCCGTCCTTTGCCCATGATGCGTACAAGCATCCTTTCGCTTATGATGTCCTTGGGGGTGAGGTTCAACAGCTCGCTCCGCCGTAGTCCGGCTGAGTATATCAATGAGATCATGCAGCGGTGCTTCCGGTTCGACAGGCACGAGAGGATACGGCATACCTCATTACGGCTCAGCACTTCGGGCAGGCTCTTGTACTCTTTGGCGCGGGTGATGCCGCCGTAGTATTGCCGCTTTCCGCCCTTCACCTGCTCGTAGTAGAACTTGATGGCATTGATGCGCATGTTCTGCTGCGATACCGAGATTTTCTTTTCGTTTACAAGATAGAGGATGTATTTGTTGATGTCCGCCACTTTCAGGCGGTCGATGTTGCGTCCTTTATGGTATTCCATAAAGTCGCTGAAATAGGCACGATAGGTTTTAATGGTCGAGGGGCTGTAACGCTTCTGCTCCAGCAGTTCCAGATAGCCTTCCGGCAGTGTGTATTCCCTTTTGGGCTTGGGATGCCTCACATAAACCCTGCTGTAATCGATGTAGGCGTGGGGCGAATAGCGGTCGTAGAAATCAGGCAGCCTGAAAGCGGCAGCAGGGATGCAGGCAGAATTCTCGCCTGTCTTTTCCGCATCTTGCGAGAGCAGTATGCCAACAGCCTCGCTGTCAGCATACTCTATCCGTATGTAATCCGCACCGTTGCGTTTTTCCTTATACAGCACGATGCTTCCTCTCTGTTTCCGAACATGATCCATAGTACTGAATGTGATGTCATACAGATGCAAATATACACAAAGAAACAGAAAAACCAACAGGTTGGTCGGTTTTATTTTGTTAAAGTCCCTCGCTTGGGTATCGTCCGCCGTTCCGTACAGCCTGCAACCTGTACCTTAGGCTTTCAGCAGCGAATAGAGGAAGTGCAGGCTGCGTGAGAGTTTCCGGGTGTCAAGCCCCTGAAAGAAGGACAGCTCATAGGAGGTTCCGAAGAACATCTGCCAGAACATCGAAGCCGCTTCATCCACATCCACATCCTGCCTGATTTCCCCGCTTTCTTTCGCCTTTTCAATAGCAGCTTTCCACAGTTCAAGGTTCTGACTGAATATGGCAGCAATCTTTTGCTCCACGCCAGGATAGTACATCCTTACCTGCATCAGCAGGTGGTAATAATAGAAGTTGACACTGCACCCGCCGGAATTGTCCCCGTCGTCCAGCAGTCGTACGAGCCTCTGCCTCGTGTTCTCCACTCCGGCTACATACTGGTCAATAAATTCCTCCAGCGAGCCTGCCGTAAAGTTGAACTTGTTTTTAGTATGCTGGGTATCGAACACGTACCTGTCTGCCACAGCTATAAACAGGTCCAGTTTGAACGGGAAATAATAGGTCAGTCCCGCTTTCGACAGTCCGCAGGTTCTGGCAATCTCCATCTGACTTGCCTTCTCGTAATTCATCTTTGCGAATATCCGCAAAGCCTTTTCCAGTACTTCATCCCTGTTGGTAAACATATTTCTATATCCATTGGTTTTCTTCTGCGAAGATAGTGATTTCGGGGGGATTTCCCTTCACCGTACCGGTTATTTTCATCCCCCCGGATTTCTGCATACCCAGACCCTGCTGTCAGGACTGCCCGCTATGGACACCCGCAGCCTCTATTCTTCCCATTCCATTTCCAGCTTCCCGTTGATGTCATAGCGTTTCCACCGTCCCGTGCGGTGACCGTTGCGGTAGGTTCCGGTTTCCCTTACCTTGTCGTTCTTCACGTAGCGCGACTCGAAGGGACCGGTCTGGCGTCCGTTGACGTAAGTGCTGGTTTCCCAATAGTCGAACCGGTTGTCGCGCACCAGTGACCTCGCCCTGCCGTTGAGCCGTCCAAACTCGTAGGTTGCCTCATAGACAAGTTCTCCGGTTGACGGGTCGTATTCCCTGTAAAGGCCGTCATACCGATTGTTCATTTTGTAATATTCCTTGAGCCGTGAACCGGTCTCTCTGTCAAAACGAACTTGAAGCCCTTCTTCATTCCCGTCACGATAGGTTGTGATGTGCAGGGTGTCGCCGCTCTCCGCTATCTGCACCCAGGTTCCATCCTTCTGCCCGTTTTTGTAATGGCCGGTTGTGCGGGGCTGGCCGAACAGGTAAAGCTGTTCAAAGTCGCCGTCAAGCAGCCCCTGCTCGTTGTAGTAAGAGGTCTCTTTCAGCTCGAATGTGCCCTTGATGTAGGAATACTGCTTGCCGGTCTGCTTCCCGTCCTTATAGTTGTGTTCCCTGCGCAGCGTACCGTCAAACTCGTAGTACACGTCCTTTCCGTCTTGCTTTCCTGCTTTGTAGAAGCGTTCCATTTCCAGTTTCCCGTTTGTGTAGAACGTGCGGTGGGCACCGTCCAGTTTGCCGGATTTGTAGGATTTCTCTTCCGTCACCCTGCCTTCGTCGTCATATTTCCTGAAGATTCCGTCCTTCCAACCCTCCTTGTAGGAGCCCTTGGCTTTCAGCTTGTTGTAGATGTATTCTTCGTAATCGCCATTGTAAAGACCATCCTTGAAACGGGCAAGGATATAGGCGGAATGGTAGCCGTCGATAATGCGGTGCTCTCCGTCAAGAGGCTTGTCGCCCGAAATTTCCCGGTGGAGAATACGGCCGTCTCCCAGATTTATGGCTGTGATACGGTCTATCGGGTATTCTTTCTGTGCATGGAGCGGTAAAACGCACAGCGAGGCTGCCAACAGCAGAAAATAACAGTTCATTCGTTTCATACTTCAATTGTCTTTAGGGTTATTTCTATTCTTTGAATCTCATTCTTTCTTCAGTGTCCGTATTCCCGGTCAGGATGCCGTCCGGTCGCAAATATACACAAAGAAACGGAAAAACCGACAGGTTAGTCTGTTTTTTGTTTTATCATAGTTTCCTCCCGTATTTTTCCGCTTTTACGACAGGCAAGCCGATCACGTTCTGCATGGCAGTGCGACCGGCTTGCAAGAATCGGGCCTACATCTTTATCCCTTTCATCCGGTGCTCATCCTTGGGCTGAAATCCCGGCCGTACGGCAGAGAACCGGTCTGCAATGTTTTCACCGGCAGGATGCTGCCCGTCAGCCGTACCGCGTACCTGTGTAGCATCTCCCAATGTCGGTCGGGCCTGTTGCTGACCCTCCGTTTCCTTTTCGGCGGTTTCCGTTGCGGGAGGAGCCAGTTCCAGCTGTATCTTGCGGTCGAGTGCGGCAAGTTCGGATTTCAGTTGTTTCAGCTCGTCCTCCTTCTTCCACACCTTGCCCGCTATCTCCTGCAACTGCGGGATCTCCTTCTCCAGCACCTCGTTCTTCACCTTGTACTGGTCAATGGTGGAAGGTATCTTCTCCATCGCGTTCAGGAAATTGCGCGCGGCGGCTACCGGGTCCGCCATCGCCAGATGCCCGTTGTTGTAGGTGTACTT
>ULPN01012565.1_pt1 | contig 19875 bp, 19 predicted proteins | sample 1953641 | NCBI WGS metagenome assembly ULPN01 (sample SAMEA4835633, study PRJEB28245) | human gut metagenome | biome: gut microbiome; material: fecal sample | place: Denmark | collected 2008
AGTAAATATGCAGATTAATACAAAATGGTTTGGCACAGTGGAAATTGATGCTGCCAAAGTGATTACATTTGAAAAAGGGCTGATTGGGTTTGAGGACTGCAGTCGGTTTGCAATTGTATATGAAACAGAAGATAAGAAAGAAAAACCAATTATGTGGCTGCAGTCGTTAGATGAGCAGGCATTGGCACTGCCGATTATTAAGCCGGAATATATTGTGGATGAATATGCACCGGATGTTGAAGATGAACTTGTTTATAAACTGGGAGAAAATGTAAAAAGTGATGATCTGATGATATTTGTGACAATGACAGTACCGTCTGATCTTACAAAGATGACCTGCAATTTAAAAGCACCGATTATTATTAATACAGCGACAATGAAAGCAGTTCAGGCAGTTGCAGCCAATGAAGACTATGTTGTCCGATTTCCAGTTTATAATCTTTTAAAAGAAAGAAAAGAAAAGGCGGGTGAGTAGAAATGCTGGCGTTATCGCGGAAAAAAGACGAAGCAATCATTATTAATGATAATATTGAAGTAAAAATTCTTGAAATTAAGGGTGACCAGATTAAAATCGGTGTTTCTGCACCGAAGTCCGTTCCAATCTACCGGAAAGAAGTCTTTACACAGATACAGGAAGCCAATAAAGAGGCTTCGCAGTCTGTAGATATGGAAAAATTAAAGAAGTTATTCTAAAGATTTAGGCCCAAAAAACCGATAATACTAATAAGAAAAGAGATAAACTGCGGTTGCTGCGCAGTTTAAAAGCGGTGAAAAAGGATATTCACCGGGGAACAAGAAAACAAAGCATACGTTATCACACGGAGGTGGATAAAAGTGGGATTAGAATCAATTAACAAAGCGTCGGCAGCAACACAGAGTGTGCAGACGACAGCGCCCGTAACGGCAAATGTCCAGGCAGCAGGCAGCAGCACACAGACAGCAGATTATACAGCGGCACAGGCAGTACAGCTTTCGTTGGGACAGGACAGTGCATCTCCTGAAAGCCAGGAAAGCAAAGCAACCCTTGCAGATGTCAAAGACATCAGCAAAGTCTTAAACAGCAATACGGTTGCGGAGTTTGGTGTGTATGAGCCGATGAACCGGATCACCATTAAGATTAAAGACAAGGAAACAGGAGAAGTATTAAAAGAGATTCCTTCTGAGAAAATGCTTAAAATGTTTACAAAGGCCTGTGAACTGGCAGGACTTCTTGTCGATGAAAAGATGTAGTAAATACAGGTACAAAACATACAGACATACAGACATATAGAAAGGGGTAGATGATATGCCAATTCGTTTATCAGGTATGCAGTCCGGTCTGGATACGGAAGCATTAGTATCCGCACTGGTCATGGGGTATCGTACTAAAAAAGAAGATTATGAAAAAGCACAGACAAAGCTTTCCTGGAAGCAGGATAAGTGGAAGAGTATCAATACAAAGATTACAAACTTCTATTCCAGCACACTTTCAAGTAACCGACTGACAAGTGCGTATAATTTAAAAAAGGCAACAATTAACAATTCATCTTATGCAACCGTATCCGCTTCTACATCTGCGGTCAGCGGTACACAGAGTTTAAAGGTGACAAAGCTTGCTTCAACCGGTTATCTGACAGGTGGAAAGATTAGTGGAAGCGGTAGTACGAAGCTGACAGGCAGCAGCAAACTCAGTGAAGTGGACGGTATGGGTTCTGCTGCGGATGGTGCCAGCATTTCTGTTACAGCAGATGGAAAGACATCAACGATTGATTTGTTTTCTGATATGACAATCAATGAATTTGTTGTAAAATTAAAAAATGCAGGTCTCACAGCGAGCTTTGATGAGAATAATCAGCGGTTCTTTATCAGTTCCAAGTCATCCGGTGCGGATAACGATTTTTCAATGACGGCTGCCAACAGCAATGGTAAGAATGCTTTGGGGGCATTAAAGCTTCAGGCAACAACAGCCGATACAGTTGCAAAGGATATTGCAAAATATCAGACCATTGCAGGTACGGATAAGAATACTTACATTGCTGATACAGCTAAGAGCAATTATGATGCAACAATTGAACAGTATAATACAGCAATTGAGAAGTTAAAGACATCGAATGCAGAACTGGAAGAAAAGAATAAAAAACTTGCATACCAGAAGCAGTATGTGGACAGCTTTATTGAAAAGGCAAATTATACAGGCACAGGTGATGGAATTTATAATCCGACGACACTTGATGATGCCAGAAAGTATTTGTCTGACAGAGAGTCAGAGTTAGAAGCTAAAAAAACAGATGGAACCATTACGGATGATGAAAAGTTAGAATTGGAAGCAGTAAAGACTGTTTCTAAAACAGTGAGTGATGATACACTTGTATTTACAAGAACACAGAAGACAGATGACGATGGCAATGTGTCATATACAAGTGATGTGGATTCATTGCTTACAAGTACAGAAGCTTCTATTACATCAAATAACGAAACAATTGCGGCGAATAATACATCAATCAATCAGTATTATACGGAAGCGGGCGTAGACAGCACCAATGCAGCACAGGTAGACAGCACCAACGGAAAGATTCTGTTAAGCTACAGTGATGCAATCACAGGCAGCAATTCACTGGCAACAGGCTATCAGGCAGCAGCTACCACGCAGTATGAGTATGCTGTGAGCATGGTAGAAGCCTACAATGCATATACAGCAGGTACAGCTACAGATTCTCAGAAAGAATTGCTCGGACTGTCCACCTCGTCATCAACAGATACAACATCAGCAGTCCGTATTGCCGGAAGCAATGCGCAGATTGAGCTTAATGGTGCAGTATTTGAGAATACGACCAATAACTTCTCAATCAATGGTTTAACGATTCAGGCAACAGCACTGACAGGCAGTGAAGCGGTAACGATTACGACAGATACAGATGTCGATGGTATTTATGATACGATTAAAGATATGCTCTCAGAGTATAATGAACTGATTAAGACGTTAGATACTGCTTATAATGCGGAAAGTGCAAAGGGCTATGAGCCATTGACAGATGATGAAAAAGAGTCCATGTCTGATGATGAGGTCGAAAAGTGGGAAACAAAGATTAAGGATTCACTGCTTCGCCGTGACGGTACATTGGACAGTGTTATTTCATCCATGAAGAATACAATGCTTGCGGGAATTACAATTGATGGTAAATCTTACAATTTATCGACATTCGGTATTTCTACAGGAAGCTATTTCTCCAGCGGAACGAATGAAAAGGGCGTTTTTCATATTGACGGTGATGAAGACGATTCAACATCAAAAGGTAATACAGATAAATTAAAAGCCGCCATTGCCAATGATTCGGATACAGTCATTAAATTCTTTTCACAGCTGGCAAATAACCTGTACAGCACACTGAACAAAAAGCTGGGAACATCAAACAGCATGAGCAGCTATATGTCCATTTACAATGACAAGGAGATGGCAACACAGTATTCAGAGTATAAGTCAAAGATTTCAGACCAGGAAACAAAGATTTCAACATGGGAAGATTATTATTATAAGAAGTTTTCAAGAATGGAATCTGCACTGGCTTCATTAAATTCACAGGCATCTTCTATTTCTGGATTATTTGGCTGATAAATACAGCATGCAGGAGGAAAAATCGTGGCAGTAAATAATGCATATGCACAATACAATAACAATAAAGTCCTCACCGCATCTCCGGCAGAACTGACATTGCTCCTTTACGAAGGGGCAATCAAGTTCTGCAACATTGCGATAATGGGACTGGAAGAAAATAATATTCAGAAGACACATGATAACATCAAAAAGGCACAGGCGATTATTGAAGAATTACAGGCAACATTAAATCATTCATATAAAGTTGCAGAAGACTTTGATAATGTATACCGTTATATTTATAGTCTGCTTACAGATGCCAATATCCATAAGGATAAAGAAACGTTAGAGAAGGCTTTAAATGAAATCCGCGGTATGCGGGATACGTGGAAACAGGTTATGAAAAGCGCAAAAAGTGTGTAACTCATTGAATGTGGAAGTATGTACACGAAAAATGAGGAGCAGATATGGATACAGAAAATTATCTTCAGATTATGATTGACAGTCTGGTTCAAAAAGAAGAATTGCTAAAGCAGATTGTAGATTATAATGAAAAACAGCAGGCAATTATTACGGCAGCAGAATTTGATGATCAGGCTTTTGAGCAGAATTTAAGCGATAAAGGCGAACTGGTAGAAAAAATTCTTAAGCTGGATGAGGGCTTTAATTCCGTCTTTAACCGTGTAAAAGACGAAGTACAGCACAATAAAGCAAAGTTTAAGCAGCCATTACAGCGGTTAAAAGAGCTGGTGTCGGCGGTTACGGACTTGGGTGTCCGGATACAGGCACAGGAGCTGCGCAATAAACAGCTGGTCGAAAAGCGGTTTGCGCAGATGCGTAAAGAATTAAGTAATGCCAAGCGTGCAACCAGCAAGGCAAATGCGTATTATAAGAATGCCAACAAGCTGAATAATTACGAATCGCATTTTTTAGACCAAAAAAAATAAAAAAAGTTTATATCCGGGCTAAAGTATTCTAAAATACACCCGATATAATAAATGTAAGTAATCAAGAAGGTTACTAAAAATAATCATGGCGGCATGGAAGCCGCTACATATTCAAGGAGGAAGAATATTATGGTAGTACAGCACAATTTGACAGCAGCCAACACTAACAGACAGTTAGGAATCACAACAAACGGACTTCAGAAGTCTACAGAAAAGTTATCATCAGGTTATAAGATTAACCGTGCAGCAGATGATGCAGCTGGTCTTTCAATCTCAGAAAAGATGAGAAACCAGATCAGAGGTCTTAATAAGGCATCTGACAATGCTCAGGATGGTATCTCTTTAGTACAGACAGCTGAAGGTGCTTTAAATGAAGTACATTCTATGCTTCAGAGAATGAGCGAACTTGCAGTTCAGGCTTCTAACGGAACTAACGCTTCACAGGATAGAACAGCTCTTGATAACGAAGTTCAGCAGTTAAAGACTGAAATTGAAAGAGTTGGTACTACAACTCAGTTCAACAAGATGGATATCTTAACAGGTGAGTTTTCATCAAACAATGAAAAGACACTTCAGGTTGGTGCTAATCAGGATCAGGTTATCACAATTGCAATCAGTGCATTAACAAGTACTGTAGGTTCAGCTCTTGATGCTACGGTTAAGGTTGGTACAGCTTCTGCTGCACAGTCTTCAATCACAATCATCCAGAACTCTATTACAAACCTGTCTGCATTACGTTCAAAGTTAGGTGCGCTTCAGAACAGATTAGAGCATACAGTAGCTAACCTTGATAACATCAGTGAAAATACTCAGTCAGCTGAATCACGTATCAGAGATACAGATATGGCTGAAGAAATGGTTCAGTACTCAAAGAACAACATCTTACAGCAGGCTGGTCAGTCTATGCTTGCACAGGCAAATCAGGCAAATCAGGGTGTTCTTTCATTACTTCAGTAATTGTAAGTGCTATTATAAGAGAAAGGAGTCGGCTTTGGCTGACTCTTTTTTCTTATTAAAATAAAATACTTATATAAAAAGGAAAATGCATGGATACATTAAATTTATATGACATATTAGAAAATATAGGCAAAAAACTCTATCAAAATGATAATACTGCATGGCTGGAGTTGCAGGAAGTATTGCCCCAATTGAATACATTTATATCGGAGGCAGTGCAAATATCAGAAGGGATGAAAAGAACAGTCTTAAGTGTCTTTCCGCAATTATTAGAAGCAATAGAAAATACAGATCAGTTGTTGACCGCAGATACTGTGTATTATGAAATTTGTGATATTATAGCTGTTTATGAAAAAATGAGTAATAACAGACAAATTACATTGCATGAAAAAGCAAATTTAGACACAAGTAATATAGATACGAATAAAATATTTGAAAATAACATGAAGTGTTTGAAGGAACAACCAAATGATTATTATAAAAAATTGGAAGTATACTGTAGACAGTTTGATTTATCAGATGAGGAAATTGCAGTAGACGAATACGGAAATATTGCTATTCTAAAAGAGGACAGATGGTGGAGGGTGAATAGTTTTTATAACAGCAAATATGCCGCTGAGTTTGCATCAGAAGAAATTAAAAAACAAAATTATATTAGCTGTTTATATGTATTTGGTATGGGTAATTTTGATACATTAAGGACCTTGGCAAAGATTGTACCATCTGACACTATTGTTTTTATATATGAACCAAATCCAAAGATATTCGCAGTAAATAGTTATTATCATGACTGGTCGGATGTAGTAAGTAAAAAGAATGTTTTATTGTTTGTAGAGGGGTTAAATGAGCAGGAATTGATAAGATGTACATTTGATCGTATGGAAAATGTCGCATTTCTACATTCATATGTTTATATACAGCCGGAATATGGGAGAATATATGCTGCAGAAATTAGCGAAAAAATTGTAGAATGTAAAAAAATGATACGAAATGCTGTCTATACGGATAATACTATAGATAAATATGCAAAAATTTTTAACTATAATCGTATTATGAATTTACCATATATTTATAAAAGCATTCTTATATCTGATATGAAAAAATATTTTGAACAGAAAGTAGATATGGAGAATGCAGTTGCAGTTTTAGTTGCAGCAGGCCCGTCGCTTGATGATAATATAGAATATTTAAAACATATTAAAGGAAAGGCATTTATTTTAGCAGTTGATTCAGCAATTAGAATGTGTGAGGAACATCATATAAAGCCGGATGGATTTGCGACAATTGATCCGCAAAAGCAGGAAGTCCTTTTTGAAAATCAGACAGCGGATGAAACACCGCTTTTTTGGTGCTTACAGAGTGTATATAAGCAGGTAAGAAAATTAAAGGGAACCAAAATCTTCTGCAATTGTGATTCATGTGTTCCAAAAGATATTGCAGATAAAGTGGAATATATCAGTCCAGGTGGAAGTGTCGCCAATATGGTATTGTCGATCTTAAATTATTTAGGATTTCATAAGATCATTGCAATTGGATTGGATTTGGCATTTTTAAAGGATAAAAAGCATGCATCTGTTGTCTATGATGATGGCGGGATTAATGAAGCAGAGAAAGATGATTATACGGAAGTAAAGGGACAGAATGGAGAAACATTATTGACATATGTAAACTTTATGCCATATAAAGAAGATGTTGAAAAAAGAATTAAGGATAGGAAAGAAGATCTTACATTTATTAATTCATCTAAGGGTGTATATATTGAAGGCGCAGTTCATATGTCTTTTGAGGAGGCAATAAAAAAATTTGTTCCGGATGTTAATAATGATTTTAAAAGGTTGATAGAGGAATGCCAGAAGTCTTTCACTTTGGAGCAACCTTCAATTATCATAGAAGAATATATACAGGAATGTGAGCTAATCTATCAAAATTACGAGAAATGCTATCATTTATATGATAAATTAAAAAAAATAGATAATATAAATGATAGTAAAGAAATCATGAAAAAAATAGATGAATTGTATATGACATCAGAACGCAGTTTTTCAGGTACACTAATTACGGATGCATCATCTATGGATGCGGACCAGATTTTGGAAGAAATGTATAGCGGAATTACTAATAAAGAGAAATATTCTAAGGAAGACTTAAATTCAATTGCAGATAAAGGCATGCAGATCGCTGAGATTTTTATGAAAAATGCGCGTGAAACGAAAGAACTTTTTGAGGAAAGTTTAAAAGGACTGTAACAGCAAAAAGATATTTTGAAGAAAGATGACACGGATATGGAATTAGGAAGCAATTTTGAACTGGATATAACGCAATTATCGTATAAACAGGATAATATCTTTAGCTATTTAAAAGATTATCATGCTGTTTATACAGACAGTGGCAGAAGTGCGCTTAAAATATTGGATAAAACGTTAAAAAAGGGAATTGTACTACTTCCTGCATATATTTGTGAATCTGTAATTGATGTATATAAGAAGGATAACCAGATTCGCTTTTATAAAATAAATCCCGATATGACAATTGATATTGATGATTTGAAAAGTAAGATGGATTCACAGGTGACGGTTATCTACCTGATGCATTATTTTGGAAACATCCAGAATGATGAAGTGTTGGAATATCTTCACGAAGCAAAGAAAAATTATGGATGCTGTATTGTTGAGGATACAACGCATAGTATTTTTACAAGAGAAAAAACGATAGGTGATTACTGTGTATGCAGCCTTAGAAAGTGGTTTCCAATTACAGATGGTGGTGTTCTTTATACGCAAAAAGATATTTCAGATCAGTGGAACATGACAATGTATCAGAAAAACTTATTTTATGATTCACTAGACGCAATGATATTAAAAAAATATTATATACAATACGGTGTGGATTGTAATTCGATTTACAGAGAAATTTTTGCAAAGTCAGAACAACGACTGGATATGCAGACAGAGGTATATCAGATGTCCGATATATCAAAGAATATATTAGAGTGTATATCAATTACACAGCTTCAGGCAAAAAGAAAGAAGAATTATGGCCAGTTAAAGGGAAAGTTAAAGAATATCCCGGTAAAAGATGTATTATCGACAGATAATTTTGTGCCACTTGTATATCCGGTATATGTTGAAAATAGAAATCAATTTCGTCAGTATCTGATGGAAAATAAAATATATTGTGCAGTACACTGGCCTTTAACAGGGACAGAGCTGGAAAATGATACGGATGCGGTAAAGATATATGAAAACATCATCTCACTTCCAATTGATCAGAGATATGAAGGTATGCACATGGAATATCTGGCACAGGTAATAAAGGCTTATTTTAAAGAGGAAAAGCAGGATGGAATTAATTAGCTTAAAAGAAAAGGAAAAGTGGAACAATTTGGTAATGGAATTCCCGCAATGGGACATTTATTATCTGAATGAATATGCGCATTCGTTGCAGCTTCATGGTGATGGTATACCGTACTTGATATATCATGAGAAAGATGGTGCAAGATTATGTTATGTAATGATGCAAAATGATATTTCAGAATTTGCTCCATTGAGTGAAGTGATACCAGCACAAAAATATTACGATTGGACAACACCATATGGGTATGGAGGTCCGTTGATACAAGGGAATATTTCTGAACAATGGATAAAAGAATTTATGCACGAATTAACTCAAAAGTGTATGCAGAGTGGAATTATATCCCAGTTTTTCAGGTTTCATCCATTATTGCAGAATCAGAAGATACTCGAAAGTGTCAGTGATGTTATTTATATGAAGAAGACAATTTATATTGATACGGCAAATTCTGATGTTATTTTTAAGAATATGACACCGAACAATAGAAACATGGTACGCAAGGCAAAAAAAAACGGAGTTTCTATTGTTACAGATAAGGGAGAACGGCTGGAGGCATTCATTAAAATATATGAAGCAACAATGAAAAATAATGGTGCTGACAGCTACTATTATTTTGAAAAAGAATATTTTAAGGAATTGATTGACACAATGCCTGATTCAATACAGTTTTTCTATGCGGAATATCAGGGAATACCGGTGAGTGCATCTATATTTTTATATAACCAGCATTTTATGCACTATCATTTATCGGGAACACTGCCGGAATATAGAAACCTGGGGGCAGCCAATCTGGTATTAAGCGAAGCAGCTTATTGGGCGGCAGAACATAATATTAAAAAATTTCATTTAGGGGGAGGATTAGGCATAGAAGACAGCCTGTTTTCCTTTAAAAAGCATTTTAACAGAAATGGAGAAATCGATTTTTGTATTGGAAGAAATATTTTTGATAAAAGCACATTTGATGAGCTGGTAAAAATCAGAGAAGAAAATGATCCGGATTTTGACAGTTCAAGACCATTTTTAATAAAATACAGAGGGTAATATCATGAATAATCAGAAAAAAGTATTTATTATAGCAGAAGCAGGAGATAATCATAATGGGGATTATGATACGGCATTAAAGTTAGTGGATAAAGCAGTTGAAGCCGGTGCAGATTGTGTCAAATTTCAGACGTTTGTGACAGAGCGAGTTATTTCTAAATTAGCTGAAAAGGCTGATTATCAAAAGGAAAGTACGGGCACTGGTGAAAGTCAGTATGAAATGGTAAAAAAACTGGAATTGTCATTTGAACAGTTCCGGCAGATAAAAAAATATTGTGAACAGAAAAAAATCATGTTTTTATCTACACCTTTTGACTTAGAAAGTATAGATTTTTTACAGGAAATAGATATACCTTTTTGGAAGATTCCTTCGGGAGAAATTACAAATTTGCCATATTTAGAAAAAATAGCACATACAGGAAAAGATATTATTATGTCTACAGGAATGTGCACGATGGAGGAAATACAAAAAGCAATTGACATTTTGAAGAAGAATGGCGCAGGAAAGATTACACTGTTACATTGTAATACAGAATATCCGACACCATATGAAGATGTTAATTTGCGGGCAATGAAGACAATGGCAGAAACATTTGGAGTAGAAGTGGGCTATTCTGACCATACAAAAGGAATTGAAGTACCGATAGCTGCAGCTGCAATGGGAGCTGTTGTTATTGAAAAGCATTTTACACTGGATAAGAATATGCCGGGACCGGATCATAAGGCAAGTCTGGAACCATATGAATTAAAGCAGATGGTGCAGTCAATTAGAAATATTGAGAAAGCATTGGGAAGTTCTGAAAAAAAACCAAGTGCTTCAGAAATTAAAAATATAGATATTGCGCGAAAAAGTATTGTAGCAAAGAAAACAATTAAAAAAGGTGAAGAATTGACAGAAGATAATCTGGATATTAAAAGACCGGGTAATGGCATCAGTCCGATGTGCTGGTATGATTTGTTGGGAACAAAGGCAGTAAAAGACTTTTCGGAGGACGAACTGATAACAAGATGAAAAAAATATGTGTTGTGACTGCGACAAGAGCAGAATATGGTCTTTTACGCAGAGTGATAAATGAAATATATCAGGACAAAGAGTTGGAATTGTGTCTTGTGGTTACAGGAACGCATCTGATGAAAAAGTATGGATATACAATTGAAGAAATAGAAAAAGACGGTTTTCCAATTGCACAAAAAATTGAAGTTTCAACACAGGGCAATTCAGAGAAAGAAATCTGTTATACCATGGGTGAAATGACCATGAAATTTGCGGATATGTATGAACAGCAAAAGCCGGATATGCTCATTGTTGAAGGCGACAGGTATGAGCTTTTGCCAATATGCAGTACAGCAATGATGTTTGGAATACCGATTGCCCATATTTCAGGTGGAGAAGTCACAGAAGGTGCTGTAGATGATGTGGTTCGGCATTGTGTAACGAAGATGAGTTATTTGCATTTTCCGGGCTGTGAAGCATACTGTAAGAGAGTAATACAGCTGGGGGAAGCACCGGAAAGAGTGTTTAATTATGGTGATGTCGGGGTTGAAAATGTAAGAAAAATGGAGTTTTTATCAAAGGAACAGCTTGAAGAATCTTTAAAAATTTCTTTGAAAAAGCCTTATGCAAGCGTTACATTTCATCCGGTTACACTTGAAAAAGACACAGCGGTTGCACAGGCACAGGCACTGTTAAGTGTTTTAAAAAAGCATAAAGATATGAACTTTATTGTCACAATGTCCAATGCAGATTTGCATGGTGCTGAAATTAATGATGTTTTTATGCAGGCGGCAGAGGAAAATGACAATATATTTTGTTATGCTTCTTTGGGTATTGTACGTTATTTAAGTCTGATGCGGTATGCAGAATTTGTAATCGGAAATTCCTCCAGTGGAATCGTTGAAACGCCGTGTTTTGGAGTTCCAACGGTTAATATAGGTGACAGACAAAAAGGAAGACTGCGAGCTGACAGTGTTATTGACTGCGGAACAGATGAGCAAAGTATTTGTGCAGCGATAGAAAAAGCAAGGTCACAGGTATTTAAAGAGATTGCAAAGAATGCAGTCAATCCATATGGAGATGGAGAAACATCTAAGAAAATTGTTGAGACAGTCAAGAAATTCTTAACAAAGGACTGTATTAATTTAAAGAAAAAATTTTATGATGTCAGATGAAGATTGAGATAAACATAATAGACATTTAAGGCAGAGAGGAGTAATATGCGCAATTTAGCAGTAATTCCGGCAAGAAGCGGTTCAAAGGGATTAAAAGATAAAAATATTAAGGAACTGCTGGGAAAACCATTATTAGCATATTCTATTGAAGCAGCATTACAATCAGAAGTATTTGATGAGGTACATGTGTCTACGGATTCTAGGGAGTATGCAGACTTGGCACAAAAATATGGTGCAGATGTTCCTTTTTTAAGAAACAGTGATTTATCATCTGATACGGCATCAACATGGGATGCCATGAAATATGTTTTAAAACAATATGAGAAACTTGGGAAAAAATATGATACAATTACAGTATTACAGCCGACATCACCATTAAGAGATGCGGAAGATATTAAAGCTGCATTTGCTTTTTTTAAAAGTAAGGATGCGAATATGATATCATCTGTATGTGAAATGGAGCATTCGCCGTTATGGAGCAATACTCTTCCGCCTGACTTGTCGATGAAAAATTTTGAAGATGAAAAGGTGGCAATGCTTCCAAGACAACAGCTTCCTACATATTACAGGGAAAATGGGGCGATATATATTGTTAGAACAGAACATTTATTTCATGAAAAAAATATTTATGAAAATAACTGTTATGCATATATAATGGACAATCTCCATTCTGTAGATATTGATAGTGAGTTAGATTTTATGATTGCAAAGGCAATTCTTGAAAATTGTAATTAAAGAGGAATGTTGATATTGTGATAAAAGGCGGGCAATATATAGGGAGGAATACACCATGAAAAAAGTATTAGTAACAGGAGCAGATGGATTTATCGGAAGCCATCTGACAGAAAGTCTTTTAGAAAAAGGATATGATGTAAAGGCATTTGCTTATTATAATTCATTTAATACATGGGGGTGGTTAGATACACTTCCTAAGGAAAAGTTAGATCAGATAGAAGTGTTTACAGGAGATATTAGGGATCCGAACGGGGTACGCGAAGCAATGAAAGGGGTGGATGGTGTATTTCATCTGGCAGCATTAATTGCCATTCCATTTAGTTATCATTCACCGGATTCCTATGTGGATACGAATATTAAAGGAACATTAAATGTGTTGCAGGCCGCAAGACAGCTTGAAACAGAACGCGTATTAGTAACTTCGACGTCAGAAGTATATGGAACGGCACAGTATGTCCCAATTGACGAAAAACATCCATATCAGGGACAATCACCATATTCTGCAACAAAAATTGGTGCAGATCGTCTGGCAGAAAGCTTTTATAGAAGCTTTGACATGCCGGTATCTATTGTAAGACCATTTAATACATATGGACCAAGACAGTCGGCTAGAGCCGTGATTCCAACCATTATATCGCAGCTGCTTGCAGGAAAAGAGGAGATTCAATTAGGTTCTTTAACACCTACAAGAGATTTTAATTATGTAAAAGATACGGCAGCAGGATTTATTGCAATTGCGGAATCGGATAAAACAATTGGTGAAGAAATCAATATTGCAACACAGAAAGAAATCTCCATTGGAGATTTGGCAAATGAAATTATTTCACAGATTAATCCAAAGGCGCAGATTGTATGTGATGAACAGAGACTGCGTCCGGAAAAGAGTGAAGTAAACCGTCTGCTTGGATGCAATGAAAAGATTAAAAGACTGACAGACTGGCAGCCACAGTATACATTTGCACAGGGAATTACTGAAACAATAGACTGGATAAAAAAGAACATGGGTGCATATAAGACAGATATTTATAATGTGTAGGGAGAAACTTATGGAGAAATTTATTCCGTTATCAATACCAAATTTTGAGGGAAATGAAGAAAAGTATGTATTAGATGCTGTTCATCAGGGCTGGGTATCAACAGGTGGTGCATATATTGTGCAGTTTGAAGAAAAGTTAGCCGCTTTTTTAGGAGTTGAAAAAGCAGCGGCATGTCAGAGTGGTACAAGTGCATTACATCTTGCGCTGGTTGCGTGTAATGTAAAACCGGGAGATTTAGTAATTGTTCCGACAGTTACATTTATTGCGGCTGTAAATCCTGTGAAGTATCAGTTTGCAGAACCTGTATTTATGGATTGTGATGACAGTTTGTGTATGAATCCGGAAAAATTGAGAAGCTTTTGTGAAATAGAGTGTGAATTACAGGAAGAACATCTTGTATATAAAAAGACGGGACAGGTTGTAAAAGCAGTAGTGGTGGTGCATGTTTTCGGGAATCTGGCTGATATGGAACAGATTATGGAGATTGCCGGACAGTATCATTTAAAGGTGATTGAAGATGCAACGGAGGCACTGGGCTCACATTTTACAGATGGAAAGTATGCCGGGAAAATGGCAGGTACGATTGGTGACTACGGAGCCTATTCATTTAATGGAAATAAGATTATTACAACCGGCGGCGGCGGAGCAATAACAGCTAAAAATCCATCAGATTTGGATTATGTAAAATATTTGTCTACACAGGCAAAAGATGATGCCTTGTATTATATTCATAATGAGATTGGATATAATTACCGGATGACCAATGTACAGGCTGCAATAGGAGTGGCACAGCTGGAATTACTGTCGGAATTTATTCAAAGAAAGCAGAAAAATTATGATACCTATCAGAAATGTTTAAAAAAGATAGGATTACCGCAATTATTAGAATTCAGACAGGGAACAGAGTCTAATAAGTGGTTTTATTCATTCCCGATTCCAAAGGAATGTGCAGTTGAGGTGAGAACACTGATTGAATCACTCCAGAATGAGAAAATACAGACAAGACCAATATGGGGGTTGATTCATGAGCAGAAACCATATCAATCTGATATTGCGTACGAGATTGAAAAGGCAGAAGAATACAGCAGGTGTATTATCAATGTACCGTGCAGCACAAACCTGACAGAAGAAGAAATAGAGCGGGTAGTAAAAGTGTTAGCAGACAAATTAGATTTACAGTAATATACAAAGCTTATTATGGAAAATGAGCAGAAAACATGGAGGTTTTTATGAAGGCGGAGCAATTAGATAAGTTTTTAATTTCCTCGGAAAGTACAGTTGTCGAAGCAATGCAGAAGATTGATTCTAATGCAAGAGGAATTCTTTTTGTAACCGACAATAAGCAAAAGTTGACGGGGGTTCTTACAGATGGCGATATCCGCCGGTGGCTGATTCGTACGGGAGATTTACAGGCAGCGATTGAAAAGTTTATGAATACAGCTCCTAAAAAAATTGTAAAAAAAGAACAAAACAGGGCAAAAATGCTCATGCAGCAGTATTCGATTACAGCATTGCCGGTTGTTACTGCTAAAGGTGTTGTATCAGATATAATCTTCCGGGATGAAAAGGCTGCAGTACATAAAGATATAAAAGGAACGTTAAAAGATGTTCCGGTGGTTATTATGGCTGGTGGGAAAGGAACAAGATTATATCCATATACCAAGATTTTACCAAAGCCGTTAATCCCCATTGGAGATATTCCGATTATGGAAAGAATTATTACAAGATTTTGTGAATATGAGGTGCAACATTTTTATGCGACGGTCAATTACCGTAAAAATATGATAAAGTCCTATTTTTCAGAGAGTGAAAGAGACTACAGCATACATTATGTGGAAGAGGACAAGCCGCTTGGAACAGCAGGGAGTCTGCAATTAATTCAAAATGAATTTGAAAAACCGTTTATTGTAACAAATTGTGATATTTTAATTCATGCAGATTATGAAGATATTTACCGGTATCATAAAGAATCCGGTAATGAATTAACCATTGTTACAGCTTTAAAAAATATTGTGGTGCCATACGGTGTGGTACATTCAAGTGAAAACGGGGTGGTACAGTCAATGGAAGAAAAACCGAAACTGTCATATTTTGTTAACACCGGAATGTATATTTTAAATCCTGAATTGAAAAAAGAAATACCAGAAGGTACTTTTTTTCATATGACGGATTTAACAGACAAGCTGTTAAAAGAAAATAGAAAAGTAGGTATGTATCCAATCAGCGAAGATTCATTTTTAGATATGGGTGAATTTGAAGAAATGCGACGGATGGAAGAAAAGCTGAATTTAAAGGCGGAGTAAAAATGAAAACAGAGTTAAAAAATCAAATAGAATCTTATTTTGAACAGGAAAACTTTGAAGAAGTGAGTGGACTACTGCATAAATACAAAGAACAATATCCATCAGACAGAGATTTATGGTTTTATGAATGTGTTCTCGCATTGACAGTTGGAGAGCTGGAAAAAGCGCAGAAAATAGCAGATAAATGCGTGCATAAATTTCCAACAAGTTATGAGGCATATTATTATCAGGCGTGTGTCTATCAGGCAAGGGGAATGATACTTGAAGCGTTGAAGAGTTATCATATTGCATATGATTTAAATTTGTATACACATTATGCAAATGATAGTATATTGGAAGATATAAAAGTACAAATTGAAAACTTAGGGGATCAGTTCGAAAAGTTGTTAAATGAGTATATTGCTTACAATGATTTCGTAAATATTTCTAGAATGTTATCTTTTTTAAATCGTCGAGATGTAGTATGGGGCAAAGATGAAAAGATGGCACGTTCAGCTAAGGAACTTATTGTAGGCAAAGAATACTGGGTTACAGACGATGATTTAAGATATATTGGGATATATAGAGCACCATTGCCACAATTCATTGGTGAAGAAAATTTAAGTATGATAAGAACAAAGGCAGAATTTCTTAAGTTTGATAAAAAGGAAAAAAACAATTTTGTAAAAGGAACATCGGATGAATATTTACTTCCGATAGCAAGTGCTGAAATTGACAATATGCATACATTTCAATCACCAGAGGAAGTGCATAAGGTAGGTCAGTTATATTCACAACATTTTAACTACTACAGAGTGAAAAATGGTATGCAGATAAAATCTGATAAACAGGCATATTATGGTTATCCGATTCCATTGGAACACAAGCAGGGAAGGCGGAAACTTGTTTTGAGCTTTTTTGCAGATGGACTGGCACAGGAAGTTATTAATGGTGATGATTTTGAAAAGCTGATGCCAAATACCTATAAATTTTTCAGCAAAGGAACAATCTGCACACAGGCACATAGCTGTTCCGAGTGGACATATCCAAGTCTTGCAACTTGCGTGAGTGGTTTGGATACATTGCATCATATGATGTTTCATGACAAACTGGATGGTGAACTGCCCAAAAACAGTCCGACTTTAATTGAGTACTTTAAGGGAAAAGGATATTATACAAGCAAGATGGATGGTGAATGGAGAAGTATACCATCTTACGGTTATGCAAGGGGGTTGGATCAATATGTGTATCAGCACCAGTCTATGGGGGCTAGAGCTGAACAGGAAATTATGGATGTTATTGAGCATTTAGAAACATTTAAGGAGACAGATCAATATCTTTGGATGGCAGTAGGTGACCTGCATGATGTAGCAGACGGGCTGGATTTATCAGATGCCGTACAGAAAAATCTTACACTGGAAGAACGGGAACTTGACGAATTGGGCGTGACGTCAGTGAAGCAGAATTATAGTGCAAAAAAGACAGCAATGTATAAAAAAACAATTCAGTATTTTGATATGCTGTTTGGTTTTCTTTATACTTATATTGAAAACAATTATACAGATGATGAAATTTTAATCAGTTTATTTGCAGATCATGGACAGGGATATTTGATACCAACAGGTAAACCGTTTCTTTCTAAGGAAAGAACAAAAGTTGCATTTATGTTCAGAGGTGCAAATGTAAAACAGCAGGTAACAGATGAGATTATATCAACAGCGGATTATCTCCCAATTATGTGCAGGCTTGCAGATATTCAATATGATGCAGCCAGCATCGATGGTAAACTGCCAAAAGCATTTGGTGGTTTGGAAGAAAGAGAGTATACAATTACAGAATCTTTGCATCCAAAAGATAGATATTATGCAGTTGCAAATGCCAGGGATTATGAAATTCACTTTGAAAATTCTGAAAAGACAGATGAGGAAGGCCGGTTCCTACTTGGAGATTATAAAGTATTTGGATTTTATAAAGATGCAGAAAATACACCGATTACAGATGCAGAGCTTTTGAAACGGTATGAGAATATCTTTTTAGAGAGAATCGCTGAACATATAATTTACGAATAATAATACAAAAGGGCTCGTAGAATGATTTATATCGTTTAGACGAGTCCTTTTGTGTAAGTTTATTTGGAAAACACAACCTTAAAAATTTCTTTTAGCCGTACTTCATACGTATGGAATTCTTTTACTTTGCCATAGCCGTTGGCAGCAATCTGGCGGCGCTCATTGTCATGCTTTAAATAGTAATCGCATTTATTTAAGAAATCCTCCTGAGATTCAAAAAGCACAAGGTCTTCGCCGGGAACAAAATGTTCATAAAAATCCCCCTGATAATTGGAAAGTAAAAATCCGCCACAACCCATAATGTCGAAACATCGGAGCGGAATACCGCTTCGGATACTGCGCAGGGAAATGTTTAAGTTGATAGCCGAATTTTTAAAAACATACGGCATCTGGCGCTGGTAATCCACAGAACCCATATTGTGAATTAATGGAAGTTCCGGTGTCGGATTTGGCGTGAAAAGCTTTGTATTGAAATGTTCGGAAGCAGATTTTAAAAGTGAGGTACGCTCTAAGTTCGCAATTTTACGGGCAATTACATAATGGGCAAAGAGCCATTCTGTAGATTCAACGCTGTCATTTCCCGGTTGCAGCGGCAGGGAGTGCTGCATATCTTCAATAATTTCTTTGGATAAGAGTTCTTCAATAAAATAATATCCGTACACTTTCATCTGCGCCTGCATAATCCCCTGTAAATAGCCTTTTGTGTAATCAGATAAATGCTCCATGCGGTCAAACAGGTTGTGGACTTCATTATACATAGTACCGACAAAAGAAATATCGCTCTGGTAAAAATCCAGCGGGTGCCGGGAAGCAGAAACAGCAGAAGCGGTCATCTTATCCAGCCGGCTGGTATTGACGGCAAGCGGCATATAATAAACAGTTTGGATATTTTCTTTTTTAAGCTCCAGATAAGTCTACTGGTCAAATAAAAATACGTAATTGCAGGGATTGATAATGGTATATGAATACAGCGAAACCAGCGGTGAATCATATACGAAGGCTATATAAGGTATATTGTGCTTTTTACAGCAGTTAGAAATGACCGGAAAGTAATTAAATGTAAAAACAGCATCATAAGAAGCACTTTCAATCAGCTTGTCAAAGCGTGCATCAAAAGCTTCATCGACATGGCTATAAATATTTTCGTCTGTAATAACAGTATATGTATGTCCGAGATTTGTCAGCGCTTCGCGCAAATCTTCAATTGCCATATGTTCATACTCAAAAATCAGTAAATTCATGAAAATCTCCGTTTCTTTTATAAAATATAATTTTATTGTAAGGGAAGGGGCGGGGATTTGCAAGAGGGGAGTGGGGAAGATGAGTTTTCATTTGGTATGATATGTATTATAATATATAATAATAGAGTAACATGATAAATTTTATATTTGGCAAATAGTTTGAACGAATGAATATAATAAAGTAGGTGATAGGGATGAATTACAAACAACAAATTGAAGAAGATAAAATGAATCAGATTATGGAAAGAAATATAGAATATTTGAATCAATTAACAGAATAAATGAAAAGCGATCAGGTTTCTGTGTTTGCCGGAGCGGGAGTGTCAGTTGCTTCCGGTTATGTTGACTGGAAAAATTTACTGAAGCCAATTTGTAAATTATTACGTTTAGATATTAATGGAAATTTGACAGAAATTGCACAATATTACAAAAATCAGTACAATGCTCATGTGCCATAAAGTAACACACAAGAAGT
>ULPN01003096.1_pt1 | contig 18020 bp, 8 predicted proteins | sample 1953641 | NCBI WGS metagenome assembly ULPN01 (sample SAMEA4835633, study PRJEB28245) | human gut metagenome | biome: gut microbiome; material: fecal sample | place: Denmark | collected 2008
CGAATAAAGAAGTTAATCTGATATTCATAAGAATTTATTTTTTTATTTAGTTACTTTCAATCACTTGTCCCACTCCGCGATAAAGCTTGATAGGGCCGTCCAGCAATACGGCAATCACAGTGATCTGCTCATCCTGTACACGTTCGGGTATATCAATATAGAGGTTTCCGGGCACCTCGCTCCAGTAGTTCTTATTATAAACCTTATATGGCAGCATAGCTCCATTCCCCACTACCCATACACGATTTACCTTATTGACAAGACCTTTCACTTCGATCGGGCCATTAGGCTTATAGGGTAAATAGAGGTAAAGGATGTCACCCGCTTTATTCAGTGTGGTATATCCCTGAAAATGTTCGCACGGGATGCCGGCACGTGTTTCGTAGATAGCTTCTTTATGCTTCTTAGTCCAACGGCCGAATTCTTTCAAAACAGCAATCTGTTCGGCAGGAATAGTTCCATCTTCCTTCGGACCAATATCCAATAGCAGATTCCCTCCCATACTGAGACAATCGACAAAAGTACGCAACAGCATAAACGGAGTCTTATAATTAGTGTCGGCATGCTGATACCCCCATGAATCGTTCATGGTCATACAAAGCTCCCAATACTTGTCGGCAGGACGTACTACAGGAACTCCCTGCTCGGGTGTAGCATAATCGCCATACCCCTGAATACGGGAGTTTACTATAACATTCGGGTTAGTAGAACGCAACAGGTTGATGATACCCTTCGAATCCCAAGCCTCAGCAGTTTGTTCCCAGTCTCCGTCAAACCAGTAAAGATCAGGTTTCCAAGTTTTGTTTAACTCGGAAAGCTGTCCAAAATTAAACTTAACAAACTTAGCCCAACGATCCGGATCGTTTTTGTAACGTACTTCCGTACGGGTTTTGTTGGGATAGTCCGGATGCGACCAGTCAAGCAGCGAATAGTAGAACCCGAGCTTCAGCCCTTGTTTACGTACTTCCTTCACAAAAGGAGCAATCAGGTCACGCCCGGCAGGAGTACTTTTCACAGTACTGAGGTCACCCACCTTCGTATCCCAAAGAGCTACGCCATCATGATGCTTGGTGGTAATGACCGTATAACGTGCACCACTTTCTTTAATCAGTTTCACCCACTCCTGAGGATTATAGGCCGATGCCGTAAAGCCTTTTTCCTGAGCCATATACTCTTCATAAGGAAGATAGTTATTGAAGAATGACCAGCTCTCTGATACTCCGTTCACGGCATAGATTCCCCAATGGATAAAGATTCCTAACTTGGCCTGGGCAAACCATTCCATTCTTTTCTCTTTCTGAGCAGCAGTTTCTTCAGTAGAAGCAGTTTGGGCTTTCAGCCCGAATCCTAGGAGAAACAAGGCAATAAGGGTAATGATCAATCGGTTGTTTTTCATTTTATCTCAATTATATTTTGTCTCAATTAAGGCAAAGATAAAATATCTATCTTAAAATACAAAATAAAAGGAAGAACATAAAAGCAAGCCGATTCTTCCGGCCTCACCCACCAACCGAGACACATACGGAGTCAGCACTCCAAACAAATCACTAATAATTTACAATTACAATCTTACAAAGAATATATCCCCTGCACATATATTCAGATTCATCCGAAGAAAAAGAGCTATAACAGCCACCTCCTCCCAATTATAGAACAAACATAGTCGTGTGCGAAAACGATAATTATTGTGTTCGATAACGAAATTATTATTCCTTTTAGTGTATTTATCATAAAAAGATCCCTTGAAGCATCAAATTAAATAGCAGTTATTATTGGATAAAATCAAATAATGTGTATTTTTGGTCCGAAATTAAACCTGAAAATTTTAAATCAAATAGTATGAGTACACTCCAAAATGCAATGGGGAAAATGACAAACTACAGATGGACGATTTGCGCCATGTTATTTTTCGCAACAACCATAAACTACCTTGATCGCCAAGTACTATCGCTGACCTGGGACGAATTTATCAAACCCGAATTTCATTGGAACGAGTCACATTATGGCATCATTACTGCTGTCTTTTCTATTGTATATGCCATTTGTATGCTGTTTGCCGGCCGGTTTATCGACTGGATGGGAACAAAGAAAGGTTACCTTTGGTCCATCGGTATATGGTCGGCCGGTGCCTGCCTTCACGCTTTCTGTGGAATTATAACCGAAGAATATGTAGGAATGCATAGCGCAGCCGAACTAATCGCTGCTACCGGTGATGTAGTAGTGGTACTTGCCACCATAAGCATGTATTGTTTTTTAGTCGCACGCTGTATTTTAGCACTCGGTGAAGCCGGCAATTTTCCGGCTGCCATTAAAGTTACCGCCGAATATTTCCCGAAAAAAGACCGAGCTTACGCTACTTCCATTTTTAATGCCGGAGCTTCTATCGGTGCCCTGATTGCCCCTCTCAGCATTCCATTACTGGCTAAAGCCTGGGGATGGGAAATGGCATTCGTCATCATCGGTGCTCTTGGCTTCGTGTGGATGGGATTTTGGGTATTCATGTACACAGCTCCCTCTAAAAACAAATTTGTAAACTCAGCCGAACTCGAATATATCGAGCAAGACAAACATGAAACCTACACAGCAACTGTAAAAAAGAACGAGGAAAAGAAAAGTATGACTTTCCGGCAATGTTTCACCTACAGACAAACCTGGGCATTTGCATTCGGTAAGTTTATGACGGATGGAGTGTGGTGGTTCTTCCTTTTTTGGGCACCTTCTTACCTGAATACCCAGTTCGACATCAAAACCTCCGAAGGATTGGGAAGAGCATTGATCTTTACACTTTACGCTATAACAATGTTATCGATCTATGGAGGGAAACTCCCTACGATCATCATTCATAAAACCGGGCTAAACCCGTATGCCGCACGTATGAGAGCTATGCTGATCTTTGCATTCTTTCCTCTGTTGGTATTACTTGCCCAGCCATTAGGAACCATTTCTCCCTGGTTTCCGGTTATTATGATCGGTATCGGGGGAGCTGCCCACCAATCATGGTCGGCTAATATTTTTTCTACCGTAGGCGATATGTTTCCTAAAAGCGCCATTGCCAGCATCACCGGTATTGGCGGTATGGCAGGAGGAGTAGGTTCTATGATTCTCCAGTATTCAGCCGGCGAGCTGTTTGTACACGCCGACAAAACTCAAATGGTATTTATGGGCTTTGTCGGGAAACCGGCTGGTTATTTCGTTATCTTTTGTATCTGCTCGGTAGCCTACCTGATTGGATGGATCGTTATGAAGGCATTAGTTCCTAAATATAAACCCATTATCCTGAATTAAAGGCCAACTTAAAAGAAGGATTAACTTTTAGGAATGAAGTCGAAAGTCTTTCTCAACACAGATCAACAGATTACAGTAACCTACAATGTGCAGATTATCAATCCGGCCGATCTTCTCATAGTGTAGTCTGTTAATCTGTGATGAGTTTTCTTTCCTTCAAATTTATTCATTTATTCTCCATATATTTTGAAGGGGGCACACCAAATTGTTCCGTAAAGTGCTTCCTTAATGTCCGGGCATCACTGAATCCTACTTTTTCGGAAATCTCCTGAATGGAGTAACGATTCTCCATAATCAACGAAGCAGCCTTACTCACCCGCACACTCCGGATCATATCGACCACAGATAACTCACTGCGTTGCTTTACCTTCCGGTATAAAGTAGGCTGGCTCATGTGAAGTTGTTCGGCCAACATCTTAACGTTGAAGTTCTCATTAGACAGATTCTTCTCAACCACGTGAATGAGTTTTTGTATAAATTCGTCATCCGCCTCTTCATCTTCAACCGATTCTCGTTTCAACATCAATGCTTTGGTATAAATGCGTTTCAGACGTTCGCGCTGAAGAATCAGGTTCTCTACCTTTGCTTTCAATACTTCCGGATTGAAAGGCTTCATCATATAGTCATCCGCCCCACTATAAGATCCTTGCAATACATCTGCATCTTCTGCCTTAGCCGTCAACATCAGGATAGGAATATGAGCGGTCTCTTGCCGTTCACGTATCTCCCGGCAACAGGCAAACCCATCTTTAACCGGCATCATTACATCCGAAATAATCAGATCGGGTATCTCATTGGTAGCAATCCGGACCCCTTCCTCACCATCAGCCGCTTCAAGTACCGTGTATTTTGTCACAAACAAAGAGCGAATATACTGACGGACATCTACATTATCTTCAACAATCAGCAATGTTTTCTTTGTGACCGGAACTCCTTCTTCCAATTTTTCCTGTACAGATAGAGGTTGAAACTGCGGTTCCGTTTCATGCCCGCGATAATCTACTATTTCATATAAATCACCGGTAAAGTGAGATTTACCTTCCGGTATCAATAATACGAATGTAGAACCTTTTCCCGGCTCACTATCAAGAATGACCTGTCCATGATGCAGATCCATCGTATTTTTCACAATCCGCAGTCCAATGCCTACTTTAGTAGAGAAAGCCGGTGAATTATCACCCGTAATGAAAGAGTCAAAAATGCGCTTCTGAAACTCATCCGGTATTCCCTCACCCGTATCCGATACTGTTATCTGGCAAAAAGGCTTTCCATCCTGCTCCATACGGGTAAGAGTGAGCAATACCTCTCCATTGGGAGAAGTGTATTTAAAAGCATTAGATAGTAGATTTCCGACCGACGAAGTTATTTTCTCCGTATCTATCCACAGGAAAACAGGATCTTCCGGAAGTCTTACCTGAAATGTACATCCTTTTATCCCTGCCATTTGGCGAAAAGAATCTGCTACTTCTCTCACTAGTTCCACAATATCCGCTTCTGACAAACGCAGTTTCACCATCCCGGCCTCTATTTTTTGTACATAGAGCAACTGATCGACCAGTGTATGTAGCGAGGAGCTGTTTTTATACATGGTATATAGCTTGCTATACAGCGGATCGGATGCCTTTATGTGTTCCAATAATTCCTGTAATGGGGCAAGAATCAAGGTTAGCGGCGTACGTAGTTCATGTGCCGCACTTGTAAAAAAGTTCTCACGCTCCATCCGGATTTGTCGCTCTTTCTCACGCTCTAAGTTTACTGACAGAAGTTCATGTTCCATGCGCATTTCACGTTCCATACGCATCTGACGATGTTTGACAAGACGAATCAAATAGGCCACACCACCGGCCAATAACAGTAAAATAAATAATCGGAAAGGCAATGTACGACTCCAATGCGGTAGAATATGTATTTGGAGTGATGTAACCTTTCCATCTTTCCCGTCAGGATAAATATTCTTCACTTCAAATGTATAATCCCCTTCGGGTAAGTTCATATAAGTAGCCTTCTCTCCATCATTAGAAACCAACCAATGCGTCTGATATGGTAATAAGCGGTAATTGTACTTCTGTTGTTCCTCAGCATAAGAAAGATTATTAAAAGATAAAACAAAGTCACGATTTTCATTATTCAAAGTAATCGAACTAGTATATGAAATGCCTTCTGCCAATACAGTCTGCCCATTTATTTTATCCCCAATCCCTACAGGACGACCATCTACCTCAAGTCCAGTAATAAGAACCTGATCTTCATCCAAATGACCATCCACGTCATCCGGATCAAAATAAGTGAGCGATTTATTATTGCCAAAAAATAGTGTATGATCAGCAAGTAATGCCGAACGATTGCTTCCACTTATATAATAATTATAAAAAAGGTGCTGATGCCTACTGTAACGAGAGACTCCCGAATTACTTCCCAACCAAATATGTCCTCGGTTATCTTCGACCAGACATCCTATAAAATTACTACATAATCCATTTCTAGTTGTATAATACTCACGTATTGCATCCTTTTTAGGTGAAAGAATAGCGAAACCATCCATATAACCTACATATACATTACCATCAGAAGATACTAACAAAGAACGAACCGAATTATTTTTGATATTCGCTTTCTTCTCATAGCCTGTCTCTAAAGACATCTCTCCTCTAGAATCAATTTTCAATTTGCAAACTCCTGCATTACTTGTACCTAACCATATAGTTCCGTCCTTCGTGCCGGCAATAGCTCGTATACAAATAGGAGTAGGGTCCTTAAACAAAATCTCAATAGGGATTTTTTTGCAAAATCCAGAATCTATATTCAATTTCCAAACTCCATCATTAGTACCTACCCATAAATTTCGATTAGTATCCCAATATAATGCCCAAATTGACACAGTATTCACTTTACCTCTATCTTGTAAAAAATGTAATCGAAATTGTTTTGTTGCCTCATTATATGAAGTTAATGTTCCATCCCTATTTCCAAACCAAAGTGAACCTCTATTATCATTAATGGCACAAAGAACTGTATTTTTACTTTGAATATCCGGAGTACCAACCCTAGTAAAATTCATTCGTCTTCCTGATTCAAAAGGTTGCTCACTTTTCATAATCCCTTGATGAAACGTAGCCATCCAAACATATTTTCTATTATCCATGACTATACCACAAATTTCATTATGCCTCTCTTGATGAAATTGGTTATAAAATTGTGACCGTAGATCAGAATAAATCACTCCTCCCCCATTAGTACCTATCCAAACAATCCCGCTGGGGTCGTAATACGCTGAAATCATTCTTGTTTCTAAGTTGCGGTGAAGTTGTGAAGCTGTATTATAGTATATTTCTGTCATCATTCTTTTCGGATCATTCTTATCCTGAAATAATAAAGTATACCCACTCCAAGTCACTGCAAGATAACGATTATTATTAATTGGAATAACTTGAAAAACATCTGTATGGGATAGACTGTTTTCTTTATTATTTTCCTTATAAGTAATTCTGTCTATATACCCAGAAGAAACGTAATAACGCAGAATACCGTGTCCAATAGTAGAAATCCATACCACTCCCTTATCATATAATACCGAAGTTGCATCCCAAGTTTTATTTTTCCACAAAGATATCTTTTTAGATTTCTCCGAAGATTCAGGCTGAAACAATAGCAAATTTCCTTGCTGTGTAACCAAACATAACATTTCATGATTATCAGTATAACACATTGCACAGAAATTATCACCAGAATCAATCAAATCTTTATACTGTTTCTCACATTTCAATTTAATCTGAACAACCTCTCCTTTCTCATTTTTAACTTCTTCCTGTGTATATAGATATAATTTATTCCCTGACAGTCCCCAAAAAGAGTTATTATCTATAGGTAATAAGTGAGAGACATGTACAGAACTATAATCCGTTGCATGGACGATCGGTATAAATTTCTCCAGCGACCGAGCAAAACAATATAAAGTATTTCCAGCGATAACTCCCAAATATCGATCTGACATCTCTACAATTTCGGAAACATACATATACGCTGGTGAAGAAGAGAAGTTTTTTATTAATTTACCATCATAACGGCTCAAGCCATTATTAGTACCAAACCACATAAAGCCATCCCGATCTTTGTAGATAGATGTAATAGTATTATCCGCCAGCCCATCCTGCATGGTTAACAGACGAATATCTCTATCAAAAAAAGCATAACCAGAAACGACCGGACAATTACATATAAACAAAACCAATAAAAAGAGATTTAGCTTCTTCATATTAATAATCAATTTATTGCAAAAGAACGAAATAAAGCCTAAACATACAAAAGAGATTCAAAAAAAACATGGTATTGAATTAAACGTGTATGCTGAATGATATAGACATGCCCCTACGTAATCTCTCAATCCCTGTACATTTGCCATGTAATTAAACCTTATGTATAACTTTAAATAAGAAACGAATGAAAAAAATTTCAATCTTATTCATGTTGTTGCTTGGCATTACTACATTATATGCACAGCAATTGAACATTACGGGTACTGTGATTGACAAAAAGCTCAATGAGCCAATCATCGGTGCCACAGTCCAAGTAAAAGGGACGAACAATGGATCCATCACGGACATGGAAGGTAAGTTTTCTCTAAAAAACGTTAGCAAAGGAGGTATACTGACTGTTTCCTACATAGGTTACACCACTCAGTCAATTCCTCTCAATGGTACACAAACATCCTTCAGGATTGAGTTAAGTGAAGATTCAAAAACTCTTGATGAAGTAGTGGTAGTAGGCTTCGGTACTCAGAAAAAAGTAAATCTGACCGGAGCGGTTACAAGTGTAGATACCAAAGCACTAGCATCACGTCCGGTATCACAAGTCGGTCAAGCCCTGCAAGGTGTAGTTCCAGGCTTAAATCTATCGACTCCTGATTTAGGGGGACAGTTGGGACAAACAATGAACGTAAACATCCGTGGAACAGGAACCATTGGTAAAGGATCAAGTGCCTCACCACTTATACTGATTGATGGAATGGAAGGCAATATGAATAATCTGAATCCAGAAGATATTGAAAATATTTCTGTCTTGAAAGATGCTGCTTCTTCTTCCATCTATGGTTCACGTGCTGCATTCGGTGTTATCTTAATCACTACAAAGAAAGGAAAAGCGGGCAAAATGCAAGTGAACTATAACAATAGTTTCCGCTATTCCGGACCAACCAGCCTTCCTAATCAACTTGATTCCTATCGTTTTGCCAATTATTTCAATGATGCAGCCATTAATCAAGGAGGAAGTGTGATCTTTGATGAAGAGACCATTGACCGTATCCAAAAGTATATGGCAGGCGAGATTACAACCACCACCATAGCTAACGGTACCAACTGGCATTTCCACGAAAAAGCAAATGATAACGTAAACTGGTGGAAAAAACATTTTCAATGGGCCTGGTCAAACGAACATAATATCAGTTTAAATGGAGGAACAGAGAAGTTACAATACTATGTTTCAGGGAGCTACTTAAACCAAGATGGTAATCTTCGTTATGGAAATGATAATTATAAACGTTACAACGCAACAGCAAAAGTCAATACCCAAATCAACAAATATGTAGATTTCAACATTAATACCAAATTTGTTCGTTTTGATCTTGACAATCCAGTATATCTTGAGGAAGGTGGACTTCTTTATCATGACATTGCACGTATGTGGCCTATGATGCCTTTTAAAGATCCGAACGGTTATTATATGAGAAATGGAAAACTCAATCAATTGACTGACGGTGGACGTGCCAAAACACATAATGACAATATTTATCTTCAGGGACAATTAGTTATTCATCCGCTAAAAGGATGGAATATCTATGCAGAAGCAGGTATGAGAGTCATCAACCAAAATAAGCAAACCAACCTTAATCCAATCTATGAGCACGACGTAAACGGTAATCCATTAGCATTGGCTTTCAGCGGAAGTTACTCACCAGGATCTTCATTTGCACGTTCAGCATACCACAATAGTAACTTTTATACGACAAGTGTGTACACCGATTACACATTACAAATAAAAGATCATTATTTCAAAGCTTTAGTCGGAATGAATACCGAAGAATATGTATATCGCGAACTTGCCGCACAACGTCCTGACGTGATTAGTAGTCTCATTCCAGAAATTAGTGCAGCAACGGGAGAAGATAAAATCAATAGTTCAAAATACAATGATTGGTCTACAGCCGGGTTCTTCGGACGTCTCAACTACAGTTACAAAGACCGCTACATGGCTGAAGTAAATGTTCGTTACGACGGATCATCCCGCTTTTTAAAAGATCAACGTTGGAATGTATTTCCTTCTTTCTCTTTGGGATGGAACTTAGCACGTGAATCATTCTTTGAACCAATTAACAACATTATTAATACACTAAAACCCCGCGTATCATGGGGTATGCTCGGTAACCAGAACACAGACTCTTACTATCCGTTCTATTTAACACAAAGTGTAACAGCCAATGGTGGCAATTGGCTAATGGACGGCAGTAGACCAACAACAGCCGGAGTTCCTGGAATGGTCAGCAGTACACTTACATGGGAAAAAATCTATAATACCAATTTAGGCATCGACCTTGGTATGTTCAACAATCGTCTGAACATGACTTTTGAATACTTCATACGTAGAACGAAAGACATGGTAGGTCCTGCAGCCGAAGTCGGTGCAATATTAGGAACTGCTCTGCCAAATACCAATAATGCTGAGTTGAAAAATAAAGGATGGGAACTACAGGCCAATTGGAGAGATAATATTGGAAAAGTTAACTATAATATAGGATTTAACCTTTCTGACAACCGCGCCAAAGTAATTTCATATCCAAACGCTTCTAAAGCCCTATGGGATTCTAATGGAAATACTCTTTATTACAACGGAATGACTATCGGGGAAATTTGGGGGTATGAAACTGAAGGTATTGCCCAAACAGACGCACAGATGACCGAATGGCTGGCTAGCAATGATCAGAGTAAAATAGGTTCAGTTTGGGGTGCAGGTGATATCATGTATCGAGACCTTAATGGTGATGGTATAGTAGACAAAGGAAACAGTACTGCCACAGACCATGGTGATTTAAAGAAAATCGGAAATAGCACTCCACGCCTTCGTTTCGGTTTAAGCTTAGGAGCTGACTGGAAGGGTTTCGATATTCAAATGTTTTTCCAAGGAGTCATGAAACGTGATTTATGGTTGAGCGGACCAATGTTCTGGGGAGCAGATGGAGGAGAATGGCAATCAGTAGGTTTTGACGAACATCTTGATTATTTCCGTCCTGAAAATACAACTTCTATATTCGGAGCAAATTTGAACTCCTACTATCCCAAAGCCTACTTAGGAGACAAAGGAAACAAAAACAAGCAAACTCAAACGCGTTATCTGCAAAATGGTGCTTACATGCGTATGAAAAATCTGCAAATAGGATATACATTCCCCAAAGCTTGGATGAATAAAGCAAAAATTGAAAAGCTCCGCATTTATGTCAGTGGAGAGAATTTATTCACAATCAGTGGTATTGCCGATATGTTCGATCCAGAAGCAACAGCCGGTAACGGATTTAGCAACGGAAAGACTTATCCGCTGTCAAAGACTATTTCATTTGGATTAAATATTACTCTTTAAAAAGCAAGAACAATGAAAAAGAATCTATTATATATTTTTAGTTTAGCAAGTGTTTTATGCTCTTGCAATGACTTTCTCGACAAAGAGCCACTAGATGCCGTACCTACCGACAAATATCTTTTGGCAGAAAGCGATTTAGCAGCCTATTCGGCTAATCTATATGATCAACTTCCATCCCACACTCCAGGCCAATACAGTATGGGAGTATTTGCAACAGACAATAATAGTGACAACCAAGCAGCAAGTAATCCAAACGGTTCATTTGTAAAGGGAGAAACACGTGTGGCTCAAAGTGGAGGTGCTTGGGATTTTGGGAAAATCCGGAATGTCAATTATTTCATCAATAAGGTACGTCCCCGACTGGAAGCCGGCGAACTTAGTGGAGTAGAAGCTAACAATATGCACTATCTGGGAGAGATGTATTTCTTTCGCGCTTATATTTACTTTACTAAATTAGTTGCACTCGGTGATTTCCCTATCTTAAAACATTGGATTTCGGAAGATTATGAAACAGTTAGAGAGGCAAGTAAACGGCGCCCACGCAATGAAGTAGCACGTTTCATCATACAAGATTTAGATTCTGCTTACTATTATATGAAAGCAACCCCACCAATGAGCAATCGCCTAACCAAAGACTGTGCTGCCCTCATGAAAAGTCGTGTGGCATTATTTGAAGGTACTTGGGAAAAATACCACAAAGGGACCGCACGTGTACCAGGAGGTCCGGGATGGCCAGGAGCAAACAAAGATTATTTAAAGGACTTCACTATCAATATTGATTCTGAAATTAAATACTTCCTGACAGAAGCTAAAACTGCCGCTCAAATAGTAGCTGATAAATACACTTTATTTAACGATTATCCGTCGTTATTCAACAGCCAATCATTAGCTAACGCTTCGGAAGTGTTATTGTGGAGAGCCTACGACGCCAGTTTAACTCCGGCAGTCAACCATTTTGTTGTCGGTTACATCCAACGCAATGGAGGTGGGAATACCGGATGGACTCGTAGTATGCTGCAAAGTTATTTGATGGAAAATGGCTTGCCAATATACGCAAACAATTCTGGTTATCAAGGAGATAAAACTTATGAAGCAGTTGCAACCAATCGTGATCCACGACTGATTTATAATACTTTATTACCTGGAGATCTCTTATCTGAAGGAGGAAGTAACATTGAATATCTAGTCAAAGGATATGGTTATTATTATCGTGCACCAATTGTACTTGGACAGGACGAAAACAAATGTCCCACCGGCTATTCAGTAAAAAAGGGATTAGCAACAGATGCCGCACAAGGACCTACACTCCCATCAACTACAGCCTGTGTCATATTCCGTGCAGCAGAGGCATACTTGAATTATATGGAAGCTGATTATGAACTGAATAACTCGCTTGATGCCAACAGTTCCAAATACTGGAAAGCTTTACGAAATCGAGCAGGAATGGATACCGATTTTCAAAAAACAATAGACGCTACAGATCTGAGTAAAGAGATCGATTTTGCCCGCTATTCAGGTTCTGAATTTGTTTCAACCACTTTGTATAATATTCGTCGGGAACGTCGCATCGAATTTGCGGCCGAAGGATTACGCCTAAATGATCTGAAACGCTGGCGTGCACTAGACATGATGCAAGGTTATCACGTAGAAGGATTCGATTTATGGAGTGAAAATTATCAACGTTACAAAACTCCTAGCCCAATACCAGTTGCAGACGTCACTCTCTCTGTCATTAATCTGATTGAATCAGGTAACAATAATGCTAATGTATCAGCTAAATCAGAAAGTCAGTACTTACGTCCTTACCGGATCAATACAAACAACATTGCATACAATGGCTATAATTGGAACCAAAATAAATATTTAAATCCAATTGCTTTTGACCACTTCCGTCTGACGACAGCAGAAGAAGGATCAACCGACTATACAACCTCTACGATTTATCAAAATCCAGGATGGAAGATAGAAACGAGCAGTCTCCCTGAAGGAGATTAGTTTTCAGTAGATTAAATATCTTACTCAAGACAAGATCTCCTCCCCCAAAAAAGGAGGAGATCTTATTATTTTCAATAAAAATTGTATTCTACCCAAAAAAGAGTAACTTTACAGCATTATGAAAAATATCATCCCTCAAGCACTGCTTACCATGCCTATTTTGAGCACTGGACTACAAGCACAAGAAAAGCAACCGACTCCCAATCTAGTCTTCATCATGGCCGACCAATATCGTGGAGATGCCATCGGTTGCATCGGTAAAGAACCTGTAAAGACTCCCCACCTGGACAAGCTTGCCTCCGAAGGAATTAACTTCACCAATGCTATCAGTAGTTATCCGGTATCATCGCCGGCAAGAGGAATGCTAATGACCGGTATGTATCCCATTGGCAGTAAAGTAACCGGGAACTGTAACTCCGAAACCGCTCCTTACGGAGTGGAACTTTCCCAAAACGCCCGCTGTTGGAGCGATGTGCTTAAAGATCAGGGATACAATATGGGATACATCGGAAAGTGGCATCTGGATGCACCCTACAAGCCCTATGTAGACACTTACAATAATCGCGGGAAAGTGGCATGGAACGAATGGTGTCCACCCGAACGTCGCCACGGTTTCGACCATTGGATAGCTTATGGAACATATGATTACCATTTGAAACCGATGTACTGGAATACCACTGCTCCACGAGACAGCTTCTATTATGTCAACCAATGGGGTCCGGAATACGAGGCAAGCAAAGCTATCGAATACATCAACGGACAGAAAGACCAAAAACAACCGTTTGCATTGGTGGTATCGATGAATCCTCCACACACGGGATATGAATTGGTGCCGGACCGATATAAAGAGATATACAAAGATCTGGATGTAGAGGCGCTTTGCAAAGGACGTCCCGATATCCCGGCCAAAGGTACGGAAATGGGAGACTACTTCCGAAATAACATCCGGAACTATTATGCCTGCATCACCGGTGTAGACGAAAATGTAGGGCGAATCATCGAGGCCCTTAAACAAAATAATTTATTTGATAATACGATCGTGGTCTTTACCTCTGACCATGGAATCTGTATGGGCGCTCACGAAAATGCCGGAAAAGATATCTTCTATGAAGAGTCTATGCGTATCCCCATGATTCTATCTTGGCCGGATCAAATAAAACCACGTAAAAGCGACCCGTTGATGATTGCTTTTGCCGACCTATACCCCACACTCCTGTCAATGATGGGATTCAGTAAAGAAATCCCGGAAACAGTACAGACATTCGACCTGTCCAATGAAGTACTGACCGGAAAAAACAAAAAAGATCTTGTACAACCATACTATTTCGTAAAATTCGATAACCATGCAACAGGTTATCGCGGACTCCGTACCGACCGATATACATATGCCGTACACGCAACAGACGGAAAGATCGATAATGTCATTCTTTTCGACCGTACCAATGATCCTCATGAAATGAATAACATTGCCAGCCAACAATTGAAACTTACCCATACATTTAACCGGCAACTGAAAACATGGCTTGAAAAGACCAATGACCCATTTGCCCAATATATAAAACTTAAATAATCATGAACAGAATCAACACCACCCTACTCTTACTTTTTTGCTCAGTCTATTGCTTGGCGCAACAGGCTACTATCCCCGTTCCCAAGCCCTTTCAGTTGAAATGGCATCAAGCGGAAATGGGAGCCGTATTCCATTATGATCTGCATGTGTTCGACGGAGTACGCTACGGACAAGGCAACAACCGCATCAATCCGATAGAAGATTACAACATATTCAACCCTACGGAACTAAACACAGACCAGTGGGTGCTGGCAGCCAAAGCAGCCGGATGTAAGTTTGCCGTACTGACTGCCACTCATGAAACCGGTTTCGGTCTCTGGCAGAGTGACGTAAATCCTTATTGCCTCAAAGCCGTAAAATGGAGAGACGGCAAAGGGGATATCGTCCGTGACTTTGTCAACTCTTGCCGCAAATACGGCTTACAACCGGGTATCTACATCGGTATCCGGTGGAATTCTCTTTTGGGCATACATAACTTTAAGGCAGAAGGAGAAGGAGAATTTGCTCACAACCGGCAAGCATGGTACAAACGACTGTGTGAAAAGATGGTGACCGAACTTTGTACCCGTTATGGAGATCTATACATGATTTGGTTTGACGGCGGCGCCGATGATCCTCGTGGAGACGGACCGGACGTAGAGCCTATTGTGAATAAATATCAGCCTAATTGCCTGTTCTATCATAATATAGATCGTGCAGATTTCCGTTGGGGTGGTTCCGAGACCGGTACCGTAGGTTATCCCTGCTGGTCCACCTTCCCCGCTCCCTGTTCACATCACAAACGGATAGAAAGCAATGTCGATCAAATCGAACTGTTGAAGCATGGCGACAAAGATGGAAAATACTGGGTACCGGCCATGGCAGATACTCCTTTACGTGGAGCCAACGGACGTCACGAATGGTTCTGGGAACCGGATGACGAAAACAACATCTATCCATTGAACGAACTAATGGATAAATATGAAAAATCAGTAGGACGGAACGCTACCCTGATTTTAGGCCTGACACCCGACCCGAACGGATTAATACCTACAGGAGACGAACAACGCCTGAAAGAATTCGGTACAGAAATCAATCGTCGCTTCTCTTCTCCATTAGCCCAGACATCGGGACAGAAAAAAAGTTTGACCTTGAAACTGGACAAAAAGCAACCGGTAAACTACTGCATCATTCAAGAAAACATACAGAACGGAGAACGTATCCGCCAATATAAAGTAGAAGCCAAGGTAAATGGAAAGTGGCAAACAGTTTGTTCCGGAGAATCTGTCGGACACAAACGCATCGAAAAATTCGATCCGGTAGAAGCTACGGCATTACGGCTGACCGTACTGCAATCCATTGCATTACCCGATATTATAAATTTCAGTGCTTTTTCTGTCAACTAATTCATACGCATGAAAAGATATTTCATCATAAGTTTGCTTACTTTGGCAAGTACGGTCGCTCCTTTGACGGCTGTATTTGCCCAAAGTTCTTTTATCTACGAAAAAGGTAAATCGTTTAAAGATGTAAACGCCTCTCCAATGCCTCAGGCCATCCGCCTGGACAGAACGGCAGAACCGGTCATTTATGAGAATGCAGTTCCTGAGAATGCAACCACTATATGCTACCGCATCCAACTGCCGTCTTATGTACGGGGGACATTCTTCAGTCGGGATTCCCGCCCCGGAGATTACGAATGGCCCAACAATACCAATCGCCTCTTACCTTGGATGTTCAATCATCTGACAGACCTTACCCGGGACGACTATCCGGGTATTCCTTCCAACGCACGTCCTTCTACACTGGGAGACGCTTTATTGTTGCAACTGACCGATGGAAGCTATCTGTTCACCAAAGCAATAGCGGGTGATAACAGCCTCAGCTGGTTTCAGGTAAATACCGACGGCTCGCTCAATTTATATGTATCGACATTGGGAACCGACCGGCTCGAACACAAAGTACCGGTAGCACTGGTTCAAAGTGCCGGCAACATTTATCAGGTATTCCGGGAGGCTTACGAAACCCTGATATCCGACCGGAACGTATCGGCCCTGCAAAAGCGCACGGAAAAGAACTATTTTGAGGCTCTGAACTATCTGGGATGGTGTACCTGGGAACATTACCATTTCGATATTGATGAAACAAAAATCCTGAATGACCTGGATGCCATCGAAACCTCCGGAGTTCCTGTACGTTACGTACTGATCGACGATGGTCACCTGGCCAACAAGAATCGTCAACTGACAAGTTTTACCCCCGATCCTCAACGTTTCCCGAACGGATGGGCTCCGATCATGGCACACAAAAACAAAGATAAAATACGTTGGATAGGATTGTGGTATGCCCTCTCCGGATATTGGATGGGAATCTCCCCCGATAATGATTTTCCAACCCATGTAAAAAACAGCCTCTATTCTTTCAATGGAAGTCTTTTGCCCGGTAAAAGCACCCCGAATATCGACACGTTCTACCAGTATTACGTTCACTCTCTGAAAACCCATGGATTCGATTTTCTTAAAGTAGACAATCAGGCATTCACCTTACCGCTTTACATGGGCTCTACTGAAGTCGTACGTCAGGCGAAAGAGTGTAATCTGGCATTGGAAAAGCAAACTCACGCACAGCAGGTGGGACTGATGAACTGCATGGCTCAAAACGTACTTAACACGGACCACACCCTGCATAGCGGAGTTGCCCGTGTCAGCATTGACTATAAGAAATACAATGAGAACATGGCAAAGTCGCATCTCTTCCAGTCATACACCAACACATTACTGCAAGGGCAAACCGTATGGCCGGATCACGATATGTTTCATTCCAGCGATACGATCTGTGGCAGTTTGATGGCTCGTTCCAAGGCTATTTCAGGCGGCCCGGTCTACCTGTCCGATTCTCCGAAAGAATTTGTAAAAGAGAATATTTTCCCACTGATCGATAAAGAGGGCAAAATATTCCGCCCGGAAGCCCCTGCCATTCCGACCCCGGAATCGGTACTGACCAATCCACTGCAAGACGGAAAGGCATACCGGGTATTCGCTCCTACCGGTGACGAGGCTGTATCCGTCATTTGTTATAACCTCAACACCTCACCCAAACACCAGAAAGTAACCGCCGAAATAGACCCGAAAGATTATCTGTTACGCGAAACACTAACCGGCAAACCAACACCTCAACAAAAACGAGTGATTCTATTCGACTGGAATAATCAGACAGCCACTGAACTGACCGGTAAACAGACTGTAGAATTGGATGGCTTTACCGACCGTCTATTCCATCTCTGTCCGATCCATGACGGATGGGCGGTTATCGGGATACAGGAAAAATATCTGTCACCTGCGGCCGTCCGGATTCTATCTTCGACACCGGACAAATTGGTTCTCAATGTATTGTCTCCGGGAACTCTGAAAATATGGACAGAGAACTCCGGAAAACAAGAACTGAGAAACATTCAGGTAAAGGAAACCGGAAAAATGACCATCAGAAAATAATCCTCTAATATATAATTACGATGAATAAGAAAATAATTATCCCCCTCGCACTGGCTCCATTGGCTGCCCCGGCTCTG
>ULPN01020705.1_pt1 | contig 17245 bp, 18 predicted proteins | sample 1953641 | NCBI WGS metagenome assembly ULPN01 (sample SAMEA4835633, study PRJEB28245) | human gut metagenome | biome: gut microbiome; material: fecal sample | place: Denmark | collected 2008
TCGCTACTACATGGACACCTTGAATAAAGGTGTCTTTTTTGCATATACAGGGAAAATACCGTAAAACACTGCCAAAGCGGAAATATTTTCACTTGTACAATTCATAGAATAATGGTATTCTTTTACGGGAAAATAAAATGATAGCAGTCAGAAAGGAGAATGAAAATGCGCGTTGGAATGGGGTATGATGTACACAGATTGGTGGAAGACAGAAAGCTGATTATAGGCGGAGTGGAAATTCCGTATGAAAAAGGTCTGCTGGGACATTCTGATGCGGATGTCCTGCTTCATGCGATTATGGATGCACTGCTCGGTGCGGCGGCGCTTGGAGATATTGGAAAGCATTTTCCGGACAACGATGACAGATATAAAGGCATTTCCAGTCTGGAACTGTTAAGACAGGTTGGAAAGCTTTTAGATGAAAAGAATTATGTCATTGAAAATATTGATGCAACGATTATTGCGCAGAAGCCGAAAATGCGTCCGTATATCGATGAAATGCGCAAAAATATTGCAGACACCTTAAAGCTTGACATCGACCGTGTCAATGTAAAGGCAACGACCGAGGAAGGACTTGGCTTTACCGGTACGGGAGAGGGCATTTCTTCCCAGGCGGTTTGCAGCTTAAATGACGTGACTAATTATATCTATGGCGATTCGGATATGACAAATTGTTGTGGCGGATGTGGCGGTTGTTCCGTAAAATAAAGTAACAGCAATCAGACATTGAGGAGTAGACATGGAGTTTTTTAAATATGTAAAACAGGAAATTGCGGTCATAAAGGACAGGGACCCGGCAATAAAATCAACGATGGAAGTGTTTTTATATCCGAGTTTTCATGCAATTTTAAAATATCGCAAGGCGCATAAACTGTACCTGAAAAAGCATTATTACCGCGCACGCCGCATTTCGCAGAAAACAGCAAGAAAGACCGGTATCGAGATTCATCCGGGTGCCCAGATTGGTGAAGGTCTGTTTATCGACCACGGACATGGTGTGGTTATTGGTGAAACAGCCATTATCGGGGATAATGTAACACTGTATCAGGGTGTAACACTTGGCGGAACCGGAAAAGAAAGCGGAAAGCGCCACCCGACAGTGGGGAATAACGTATTAATCGGTGCGGGAGCAAAGGTGCTTGGTTCATTTACAATCGGAGATAACTGTAAAATCGGCGCCGGTTCGGTTGTTCTTGAAAATGTGCCGCCGAATTCAACGGTTGTCGGCGTGCCGGGTAAAATCGTCATTCAGAATGATGTACGTGTCAATGACGATTTAGACCAGGTGCATCTGCCGGACCCGGTACAGACGGAAATGGACGATTTAAAGAGTGAAAATGCGCGCCTTCGGGTACGTCTTGATAAATTAGAGAAGGCATTGGAAAGTGTGACCAATCCATAAATTTAAGATTGTTCACACAACTATTTGTGCCGTAGACGCCACAAATAGATTTATCACAGGGCTGAATGGAATTCAGCCCGCGTATCGCCGACACAAAGCGTCTACGGAAAAGAGGAGCAATAATGAAAATTTATAATACACTGACAAGAAAAAAAGAAGAATTTCAGCCGCTTGAAGAAGGCAAGGTAAAGATGTATGTCTGCGGACCGACCGTATACAACCTGATTCATATCGGAAATGCAAGACCGATGATCTGCTTTGATACGGTAAGAAGATATCTGGAATATAAGGGGTATGATGTCAATTACGTATCCAACTTTACGGATGTGGATGATAAGATTATTAAAAAGGCCAATGAAGAAGGTGTATCTGCCGAAGAAATTTCACAGCGTTATATCGCAGAGTGCAAAAAGGATATGGAAGGCATGAATATCAAGCCTGCCACAACACATCCGCTTGCAACACAGGAAATCGGCGGCATGATTGACATGATTCAGACATTGATTGACAAAGGCTATGCCTACAATGTCAACGGTACGGTTTATTACCGCACCAGAAAGTTTGAGGGCTACGGAAAGCTTTCAAAGAAGAATATTGATGATCTGGAAGCCGGACACAGAGATATCAAGGTTGCCGGAGAATCCGAAAAGGAAGACCCGTTAGACTTCGTATTGTGGAAGCCGAAAAAAGAAGGCGAGCCTTACTGGGAATCACCGTGGAGTGAGGGAAGACCGGGCTGGCATATTGAGTGTTCTGTCATGTCTAAGAAGTATCTGGCAGACGAGATTGATATTCATGCGGGCGGAGAGGATTTGATTTTTCCACACCATGAAAATGAAATTGCCCAGTCAGAAGCTGCAAACGGCGTACCATTTGCAAAATACTGGATGCATAACGCATTTTTAAATATTGACAATAAGAAGATGTCTAAATCTCTCGGTAACTTCTTTACTGTAAGAGATATCAGCAAAGAATACGATTTACAGGTACTGCGTTTCTTTATGTTAAGCGCACATTACAGAAATCCGATTAATTTCAGCCATGACCTGATGGAATCAGCAAAGAACGGTCTGGATAGAATCGTGACAGCAGTCGGCAATCTGGCACACCTTGCGGAAAATGCACAGGCTGGTGCAATGACAGATGAAGAAAAGGCACTGCTTGAAAAGACTGCGGAAATGACGGCGAAATTTGAAGCAGCAATGGAAGATGATTTTAATACGGCAGATGCGATTGCAGCTGTATTTGAACTTGTTAAATTTGCAAATTCTAATTCATCGGCAGGTAATACCGCAGAATATCTCAATGCGTTAAAGGCAAAGATTACAGCTTTGACAGATGTACTGGGACTTGTAACGGAAAAAGAAGCGGAGATGTTAGATGAAGAAATCGAAAATCTGATTGCACAGCGTCAGCAGGCAAGAAAAGACAGAGATTTTGCAAAAGCAGATGAAATCAGGGATACTCTTTTGGCAAAGGGCATTGTGTTAGAAGATACAAGAGAAGGCGTAAGATGGAAAAGAGCTTAAATTTTGAAGAAAATCTGACACGGAATATCTGGAAGAATTTAGAGCTTGCACAGGTAGAACCACGGCAGTTATCCCCCCTGGTGCTTGCCTATATCGGCGACAGCATTTACGACCTTGTGATCCGCACCTATTTAATCAGCCTTGGCAACATGCCGGTCAACAAAATCAACCGGCATGCGTGCAGGCTGGTCAAGGCGGAAACGCAGTCTAAACTGATTGGCATCCTTGAAGAACAGCTGACGGAAAATGAATTGTCAGTCTATAAAAGGGGCAGAAATGCAAAGTCGTATACTTCTGCCAAAAACGCGACAATCGGTGATTACAGACGTGCAACCGGTTTTGAAGCCTTAATGGGATATCTGTATCTGGACGGGCAGTACAACCGCCTGACAAAGCTGGTACATACAGGTCTAGAGGCAATCGGGGAATGGGAACACCATAGAATGGAGAAAAAATGAGATATAAAGAATTTATTATAGAGGGCAGAAATGCCGTGCTGGAGGCATTCCGCGCAGGAAAGACCATTGACAAGCTGTTTGTGTTAGACGGCTGTCAGGACGGTCCTGTAAAAAGTATTTTGCGGGAAGCTAAAAAGACGGATACCATTATCAATTTTGTGGATAAAGAACGGCTGGACAGACTGGCAAACAGCGGACATCACCAGGGCGTTGTTGCGCAGGCGGCAGCATATGAATATGCGGAAGTCGAAGATATTTTAAATGCAGCAAAGGAAAAGGGTGAAGCCCCTTTTATTTTTATTCTGGACGAGATTGAAGACCCACACAATCTGGGGGCAATTATCCGTACTGCAAACCTTTGCGGGGCGCACGGTGTTATTATTCCGAAGCGCCGTGCCGTGGGACTTACGGCGACCGTAGCAAAAACCTCTGCCGGAGCGGTTAACTATACACCTGTGGCAAAAGTAACCAACATTGCAAAGACCATTGAAGAACTGAAAAAAGAAGGCATGTGGTTTGTGTGTGCCGATATGGACGGACAGACGATGTATGATTTAAACCTTACAGGACCGATTGGACTGGTTATCGGTAATGAAGGTGCGGGAGTGAGCCGCCTTGTAAAAGAAAAATGTGATTTTACGGCATCAATTCTGATGAAGGGCGATATTGATTCGCTGAATGCTTCCGTAGCGGCAGGTGTGCTGGCATATGAGATTGTGCGTCAGCGTTTAAAGGCATAGGTAAAACAGATACTGGCGGAAAAGGTGTAAGCGGATAAAGCCGGATGCCGCTCTGTGTGAAAACGCTTAAATAAAGCGTATTGGGGAGAATAAAACATGGATTTGAAACAGTGCAGTGATGAAGAATTGATTGTACGGTACCGCGATGGAGATACAGATGCAATGGATTTTATATTTGAACGGTATAAATATCTGGTACGTAAAAAAGCAAAAGCCATGTTTTTAGCCGGCGGGGATAATGACGATTTGATTCAGGAAGGCATGATTGGGCTATATAAGGCAATCCGGGATTATAATACAGACCGGGAGGCTTCTTTTGCGACCTTTGCAAGTATGTGCATCAATCGTCAGATGATTACGGCGGTGGCGGCATCAAACCGTAAAAAAAATATGCCGCTGAATACCTATGTTTCATATGATATGCCGGCCGGCGGTGATGAAGACAGTGATATGCGTCTTGTTGATATTCTGCAGTCGCAGACAGAGCTAAATCCTGAAAAACTGCTGATAGACAAAGAGCATAACTGGGACTTAAAGAGCCGTTTAAAAGAAGTACTGAGTACCTTTGAACAGCAGGTGCTGACTTATTATCTGGAAGGAATGGACTATACAGCAATTGCAAAAAAAATGCAGAAGCCGCCGAAGTCAGTTGATAATGCCCTGCAACGGATACGCAGTAAAGCGGCCCGTCTGACCTTAGAAAATTAAGTGATTGATGTTTGACAGGAAAAGTAGTATGCTGTTTATAGATAAAAAGTATTGTATGGCGGTGACGGATTTATAGGGGAATTAAGTGCAATGTGATACGGAATGACTGCGCCGCAGGCATCGCAGCAGTTCAGTCTTAAAGGTTGTTAATCAGGGAAATGTCTGCAGAATGGAGTTTACTATGAAAAAATGTTTGAAAAGGGTTATGGCACTTTTTATGACCTCATCACTACTGTTATCAGGGTGCGGTGCAGCAGAAAGTGCAGACGACCGGAAACAGGAAACAGAAGGTACAGAAACGGTAGAGCTTACGGTATGGGGAGAAAAAGATAATACAGCAACGCTTACAAAGATGATAGACAGTTTTAAAGAACAGTATAAGGGACAGGCGGATTTTAATATCACACTTGAAACACAGGCGGATTCAGGGGTAAGAGATGTGATGCTTACAGATGTCCACGGCGGGGCAGATGTATTTTCGTTCCCGGATGACCAGCTTATATCGCTTGTTGCAGGCGGGGTGCTGGTTCCGGTTCCTAATGCAGAAGAAGTGTCGGCAGAGAATATAAAAGAGTCAGTGGATGCTGCAACTCTTAATGGAAAATTATACGGATATCCAATGACGGCAGACAATGGATATTTTATGTATTATAATAAGGACTATTTTACGGAGGAGGATGTAAAGTCGTTGGATAAAATGCTTTCCGTAGCACAGGCAGCGGGAAAGAAAGTGGCGATGGAATTTAATTCGGGCTGGTATCTGTATTCTTTTTTGGTAATACGGGTCTGAAACTGTCATTGAATGAAGACGGAGTTACAAATGCCTGTAACTGGAATGATACATCCGGTGATATAAGAGGTGTTGATATAGAAGAGGCGTTAAAAAGGATTACATCAAATGCCGGTTTTTTAAGCTGCCCGAATGGGGAAATTGCGGACAAGATGAAATCGGGAGAAGTAATAGCCGGTATCAGCGGTGTATGGGATGTTATGAATGCAAAAGAAGCGTGGGGAGCTGACTATGGAGCATGTAAACTGCCAGCTTATACATGCGCCGGAAGAGAAGTGCAGATGGCTTCATTTACGGGATATAAAATGATGGGTGTCAATGCCTATTCTAAAAATAAAGACTGGGCATGCAAGCTTGCAGACTGGATGACAAATGAAGAAAATCAGAAAATACGTTTTACAGAGCGTAATCAGGGACCGTCAAATATTAATGCAGCTGCTTCACCGGATATTAAAAAGGTAGCAGCAATACAGGCTGTAATTGACCAGTCAAAGTATGGTACACTCCAGAGGGTTGGAAATAGCTACTGGGATGCTTGTAAATCGTTTGCAGATACGATTCTTAGCGGAAACACAGGTGGTCTTTCGGAACAGGAGCTTATGGATGTGCTTGTAGACGGGATTACGGCGTCAACGGTAAAATAATAACCGGAAAAGCTGTTTTGGGATTACGCATAAGAAAAGAGGGTTTATATGAATAAAAAAAGAACAAGCCTGAAGGCGCTGATACTGGTGCCGGTATTTATATTAGGAATATTATCTGTACTGTCAAATGTTATGGCAGTTAATAATATAAGAAAGGTAAATCGGAATGCTTCACGTATTGCAGATGATTGCATGAACAGCATTTCCGAGCTTTCTGCCATTGAGAACGAAACACAGTCTATACATAAGCTGGGTTTGTCCCATATTATAGCAACGGACCTCAATACAATGATTTCCATTGTTGAAGAAATGCAGACAGAACAGGAAACGTTAGAGCAGGAGCTTGAAGATTACAGAAAATATGTAGAGCCGGAGGATGAAAGCTCCTATGAAACGGTTGTATCCAATTATGAGACGATGAAGTATGAGCTTGGTAATCTGATGGCATACAGTGCACTTGGAAAAAATACCGAGGCTTATGCACTGGCAAATGGAGCTGTCAGTGAAAGCAGCATGGCAATTCAAAATGAAATTAATGTCATGAAGGAGCATGCGAACACTGCGGCATCTGATGCGCGAGAAAAACTATCGGATGTTTATCTGGGTGCATTAGTAAGCAATGGCATAATTATTGCTATTAGTGTCACGCTTCTTATGGTGGCGTTATACTGTGTAATACGTTTTGTGATTAAACCGATTCTTGCCACGAATAAGGACATCAGGGACATTATCAGCGGAATTGATAAAGGTGAAGGAGATCTGACCAGGAGAGTCGCTGTTTTGTCAAATGATGAAATTGCTGATCTTGGAAATGGTATTAATCTGTTTATGGATAAACTCCAGCAGATACTAAAGATGATTATCGAGAACACGAATCATATGGAGAATGTGGTACGTGAGGTAGGAGAAAGTGTTGCAACGTCAAATGACAGTGCAACAGATTTATCGGCGATGACAGAAGAGCTGTCAGCAACCATGCAGGATGTAGGACATTCGGTCAGTGTTATTAATAATAATACTGAAAATGTACGCGGTGATGTTGAGATGATAGCACACAAGTCCGGTGAAATTAACGAATTCTCAAAAGAGATGAAGGCCAATGCGGATAAGATGGAGAGTGATGCAAGAAATAATATGGATAAAACCAATGAAACCATTGGAATTATATTAGAGGGACTTGGAAAGGCGATTGAAGACAGCCACAGTGTAGGACAGGTAACCAGCCTGACGGATGAAATTTTAAATATATCAAGCCAGACCAACCTGCTTGCATTAAATGCGAGCATTGAAGCAGCGAGAGCCGGCGAGGCAGGAAAAGGTTTTGCAGTTGTAGCGGATGAAATCCGCGGTCTGGCGGATTCAAGCCGTGAAACGGCAAACAGAATCCAGCAGATAAATTCCGTTGTTGTAGCAGCTGTCAATAATCTTTCAGATAATGCCAATGAGCTTGTGGGTTATATACAAAATGCCATATTACCGGAATTCGAAGCATTTGTAGAAAGCGGTGTAAAGTATAGGGATAATGCATCCTACATTGAAAATGCAATGCAGGAATTTACGGCAAAGACAGATATGTTAAAGAAAAATATCGATGAAATTGCATTGTCTATCAGTGCCATTACAACAGCAGTGGACGAAGGCGCAGAAGGAATTAATGGAGCTGCAAAAAGCACGCAGAATCTGGTTGAAGATATCGTAAATATCAGTGACAAAATGAATGAAAATAAAGTAATTGCACAGACATTGCAGAAAAGTACACATGTCTTTGCAAACTTCTAAAAAGAGTGTTCTCTGCGGTAATAGTCTTCTACAGGAAGTTTTATCGCAGAGAAAATAAAAAGTTGACTTGACAAATAAAGTGAGGTATAATATTATAGTTCTTGCGTAGAACGCAGGCTGTTGTAGCTCAGTGGCAGAGCACTTCATTGGTAATGAAGAGGTCGGGGGTCCGACTCCCCTCAACAGCTTTATAAAAAGAAAGAAAGACATTGAGCGGATTTTACAAAGTAGTCTGTTCAATGTCTTTTTGTATATTATTTTTGTATTTTATATGAAATAACCGTTGCCTGTACTCCTATAGATGTGGTATTATAACAACGTGTGGTTTTTGGGAAAACAAAAATTTTCCTACAGGCACGATGAATACGTTTTATGCAGGCTGGTAAGAATCAGCGGAATGGAGGAAACTATGGTAAAAGCTATTGTTGGCGCGAACTGGGGTGACGAAGGTAAGGGTAAGATTACAGATATGCTTGCTGAGGAGTCAGATATTATCGTAAGATTCCAGGGAGGAAGCAACGCAGGACATACAATTATTAACGATTATGGTAAGTTTGCACTGCATTTGCTGCCATCAGGTGTTTTCTATAATCATACAACAAGTATTATCGGCAACGGTGTTGCTTTAAATATACCTTATCTGGTAAACGAATTAAAAAGTCTTACAGACAGAAATGTTCCGATGCCTAAGATTTTAGTGTCAGACAGAGCACAGATTCTTATGCCGTACCATGTGGATTTTGATACCTATGAAGAAGCAAGACTTGCAGGAAAGTCTTTCGGTTCTACAAAATCCGGTATTGCACCATTCTATTCAGATAAATACGCGAAAATCGGTTTTCAGGTGAGTGAGCTTTTTGAAGAAAAAGACAAGCTGATGGAAAAAATTGAAAATGTCGTAACTTTAAAAAATGTGATGTTAGAGCATCTTTATCATAAGCCGTTACTTAACGCGGAAGATATTTACAATACATTAATGGAATATAAAGAAATGATTAAGCCGTATGTAACAGACACTTCCGCATATCTGCATCAGGCATTAAAGGAAGGCAAGAAGGTTTTATTGGAAGGACAGCTTGGTTCTTTAAAAGACCCTGACCACGGTATTTATCCGATGGTTACATCTTCTTCCACATTAGCACCTTACGGCGCAATCGGCGCAGGTATTCCGGCAAGCTCCATTCAGGATGTTGTAACGGTTGTTAAGGCTTATTCATCAGCAGTCGGTGCCGGTGCATTTGTCAGTGAAATCTTCGGAGAAGAAGCGGACGAATTAAGAAAGCGCGGCGGTGATGGCGGTGAATTCGGTGCGACAACAGGACGACCAAGACGTATGGGATGGTTTGATGCCGTTGCAACACGTTATGGTGTCAGAATGCAGGGAACAACAGAAGTTGCATTGACTGTTATTGATGTATTAGGTTATTTAGATGAAATCCCGATGTGTGTCGGATATGAAATTGACGGTAAGGTGACAAAGGATTTCCCGACAACTGCACAGCTTGAAAAAGCAAAGCCGGTATTAAAGACATTCCCAGGCTGGAAGTCAGACATCAGAGGTATTACAAAGTATGAAGACCTTCCGGAAGCATGTAGAAATTATATCGAAGCCATTGAACAGGAAATTGAAGCACCGATTACAATGGTATCAAACGGACCGGGAAGACATGAAATTATTCACAGAGTAAGCAGTTATTCAAAGTAAAATAAATTGCAAAAAGGGGCTGTCACATGAAGAAATATGAAAATATTTCAACCGTGTGACAGCCGTATCCTTTTAATCGTCGGATTTGTGGGAGAGAATGCGGTATACGAGCATCATGGCATAAATCACGATTGGAAAGATAATATCCGTAAAAATCAGACCGTTAAACAGTGTACGGGCAGAATCTGTATTGATAAAAGCTGTAATCAGTGTTACAAGCAGTAAAAGTCCCCATGCAATGACAGCAGTGAGTGCGGCAATGCGTTTGATTTTTTTCATTGTATCATCCTTTCTAGGTAATTATGATTTATTTAGTGTAACATAAAGTGAAAGAGAAAAAAAGAAGTCATTCAGAATATGAAATGGTGGAATGGAGATTATTATGATAAAAAATGTTTTAGAGTATCTGGAGCAGTCTGCGGCAAAATCGCCGGATAAAACAGCGGTGGCAGATGAACATAATGCCTTTACCTATCAGGAACTGCTGGACAATGCGCAGAGAGTGGGTGCGGTACTGCAAAAGGAAACACAGGTGCGTACCGCAGTTCCGGTTTATATGGAAAAGAGCTGTAATGCATTGGCAGCATTTATGGGAGCGGCAAAGGCAGGTTGCTTTTACTGCCTGTTAGACCCGGCACAGCCTGTAGAACGTATCCAGATGATTCTTGCAACACTGGGTGCAGAAATTATGATTATAGATGAAAAGTCTGCAAAGAAGCAGGAAAAGTTAGGATTTTCCGGCAAAGTATTAAAGATTGAAGAATTACTGGAACATACACCGGACGAAAAAGAAATGAAGCAGCTTGATATCATCCGTGAAAATGCGCTGGATATTGATCCACTGTATTCGATTTTTACTTCCGGCTCAACCGGTGTGCCAAAGGGGGTTATTGTAAACCACCGTTCAGTTATTGACTTTATTGACTGCTTTACAGATACGTTCCACATTACGGAAAATGATGTCATCGGCAATCAGGCGCCGTTTGACTTTGACGTATCGGTAAAGGATATTTATTCAACCTTAAAGACTGGTGCAACGATGCAGATTATTCCAAAGAAGCTGTTTTCATTTCCGATGCCGCTGATGGATTATCTGGACGACAGAAAGGTGACAACCCTGATCTGGGCGGTATCGGCACTCTGTATTGTAACGACCTTAAAAGGCTTTGACTATAAAAGACCGGGGTGCATTAACAAAGTTATTTTCTCCGGAGAGGTTATGCCGGTGAAGCACTTAAATATCTGGCGGGAAACGTATCCGGAAGCCATGTTTGTCAATGTGTACGGTCCGACAGAAATTACCTGTAACTGCACCTATTACATCGTAGACCGTGAGTTTGCACTCGATGAAACACTGCCAATGGGAAAAGCGTTTCCGAATGAACGCGTCTTTTTATTAGATGACAATGACAATCTGATTACGCCGGATATGCCGGATACAACCGGTGAAATTTGTGTATCGGGTACGGCGGTGACACTTGGATATTATAATAACAGGGAAAAGACGGATCAGGCATTTGTACAGAATCCGTTAAATGACAAATACAACGAAATTATTTACCGTACAGGTGATTTGGGCTATTACAGCAAGGCGGGCGAGCTTTATTTTTCATCACGCAAGGATTTTCAGATTAAGCATATGGGACACCGCATTGAGCTGGGTGAAATTGATATGGCAATCAACGCGGTGGAAGGCTGCGTGCGTGCCTGCTGTATCTTTGACAAAGACAACAATAAGATTATCGGATTCTATGAAGGAACACCGGATAAGAAGACGATTACCCATGAGCTGATGAAAAAGCTTCCAAAGTTTATGATTCCGCAGGAATTTGTTCAGGTGGCATCCATGCCGGTTACAAAAAACGGTAAGATTGACAGAAATGCCTTGATGGAGGGAAGAAAAAATGCTTGAGATTGCTAAAATTGTAGAACTGGCAAAGGAACATGCCACGCCGATGTATCTTTTTGATTTGGACGAATTACAGTCCAGAGTACAGGCAATGAAAGAAATTTTAGGAGAAGACATCCGGCTTTGTTATGCGATGAAAGCCAATCCGTTTCTGGTAGACAGCATGAAGCAGGCAGTTCACAAGTTTGAAGTCTGTTCACCCGGAGAATTTGCAATCTGTGAAAGAGAGCAGGTCGCAATGGCTGATATTGTACTTTCGGGTGTCAATAAAGAAAAAGCAGATATTCTTCATGTGATGAAGGACTGCGGCGGCGTGGGTGTGTATACAATCGAATCCCGTACCCAGTTAGAACTGCTTCAGGCATGCGCAAAAGAAACGAATCTGACAATCCGCGCACTGATCCGCGTGACAAGCGGCAACCAGTTCGGTGTTGACGAATCAGAACTGGAAGATATTATTGCAAACCGCACACAGTACCCGAATATTGACTTTTACGGTATCCAGTGTTATACAGGCACGCAGAAGAAAAAGATGAAACAGATTGAAGAAGAACTGACACATTTAGACGGATTGTGCGACAGCCTGAAAGAAAAGTACGGCTGGATGGCAAAGGAATTCGAATACGGACCGGGGCTTTTAGTTTCTTACTTCGGAGAAGAAGCATTAAATGACGGATTTGACGAATTAAAGGAATTCGCGGCGCTTCTTGCACCAATCCGCGGCAAATATGAAATTACGCTTGAAATGGGACGTTTTATCGCAGCTTCCTGTGGTGTGTTTGTTTCATCGGTAGTGGATTTAAAGACGAATAAAGAGCAGAATTACTGTATTATTGACGGCGGAATCAACCATATTAATTACTATGGTCAGACCATGGCAATGAAGATTCCGGCATATACTTATGTAAAGGCAGACGGCAGCATAACGGCAGGCTTTGACATGGCAGCACGCAGGAAGCTTGCACAAGCCGGAGCAACCGAGAAATGGACAATCTGCGGCTCACTGTGTACGGTCGGTGATGTCATTGTAAAAAATCTGCCGGTAGTAAAGCCTGAAATCGGGGATCTGATACTATTCTATAATATCGGTGCATATTCTGTGACAGAGGGAATTTACCTGTTTTTAAGCAGAAGAATGCCAAAGATTGTGGCGTACTCAAAAAAGGAAAAAGCCGTTGTATACAGAGATGTCCTGGCATCGGACACAATAAATTCACGGATGAGTCTGGTACGGAAATAAAAAAGGTACTTGACGAACATAGTGATGTGTTGTATTTTAAATTCGATACAGACAGCAGGTCTGTAAAAAAAGGAATGAATTTGAAAACAGAAAGGTTAGGTTTTACAGATGGATCAGTTAATGGAAATTTTAACAGAGGTTAATGCAGATGTAGATTTTGAAACATGTGATACACTTATTGATGACGGGATTTTAGATTCTTTTGATATTGTATCTATTGTTGGTGAATTAAACGATACATTTGATATCGATATCACACCGGCAGATATTGTTCCGGAAAATTTCAATTCTGCAGAAGCAATGTGGGATATGATTCAGAGACTTCAGGATCTTTAAGATTAATTTTATTTGATATCTTGAAAATGTGTGTTATAATATTGATATAGGAGCAGTTCAAGGGTATTTTTAAGGAAGGTGGTTTGTATGTCATCTATTTCATTTTATAATTCAGAGTCCATTAATATGCTGCTTTCATCCGGTTTAACGACCAGAAAAAGCAACAGTATTTTTGGCAGTCAGGGTTACGCATTTTCAGGGATTGATTTATCCACATTATCATCAATCCGGAATGGCTCTTATCACAAGCTGTTAAAGTCTTATTATGAAAAAGAGGACAATGACGGCACAACGGCGGATAGGACCAATAAGAAAGACACAACGACGGATACGGCATCACAGAAGTTAAACGGCGCAGCAGTCCGTGATAAAGCGGCCGATGTGGTGGATTCCGTATCTGATTTAAAGAAGACGGCACTCTGGGAGAAAAAGAGTGTAACGGATAAAGAAGGCAATACCACAAAGGAATATGATACCGATGCAATTTATAAAGCTGTATCAGACTTTGTTTCCAATTATAATTCGCTGGTAGAAAAGACGGGTAAGTCTGACGATAACAGCGTATTAAGAAATGCATCTTCTATGGTAAGCTATACAAAGGCAAATCAGTCATTGTTGAAGAGTATAGGCATTACAATCGGAAGTGACAATAAGCTGTCTGTAGATGCAGAAAAGTTCAAAAAGTCAGATATGGCAGTTGTAAAATCTACATTTACAGGAAGCAGTTCTTTTGGACAGACTGTATCAAGAAGTGCTTCATCGCTTTACTCATCTGCTGTTTCGCAGATTGCAAAGCTGGATTCAGCGACAACATATTCAAGCACGGGTTCATATTCTTATGTAACCAGTGCAACCTATAACAAATACTTATAATACACGAGAGGCAGGAAAAAGATAAGCATGGCATTACTTGAAACATGGCGTAAGTTAGCATATGAAACAGAGATGAATCAGAATCAGGCGACGGAATTCTGGAACAGTTATTTTGTACAGGAAAAGGCAATTTATGAGCAGATTCTTGCAACACCGGATGCACCGGTATCCGGCACAGTAAAAGAACTGGCTGATAAGTTTGGTGTAGAAGTATTAATGATGACAGGATTCCTTGATGGTATCAATGACAGTTTAAAGAATCCGAATCCGATTGAAACAATGGAAGAAGATACGGCGGTCAGTCTTGATTACGATAAGGAAAAGCTTTACTATAACATGGTTGGCTGCAAGGCAGACTGGTTATATGAGCTTCCTGCATGGGACAATCTTCTTTCAGAAGAAGAAAGAAAGGCACTTTACAAGAAGCAGAAGCTTTCAGGAACAGTTGTCAAGGCAAAGAAAATCGGAAGAAATGATCCATGTCCTTGCGGCAGCGGCAAAAAGTACAAGAAGTGCTGTGGAAAGAATGCGTAATAGCAGGTAATACAGAAAAGCGGAATGCGGGATTGTTGTGTGAAAGCATATCAGTTCCGCATTTTTAAAATGGAGGGATACAATGCAGGCATATACAGGATTTGCGTATGTTTATGATGAATATATGGATAATATTCCTTATGAGGAATGGTGTGAATATTTAGTGGAGCGGTTAAAGGAACAGGGCGTTACACCGGATATGGAAATTGCTGATTTAGGCTGCGGAACGGGTACGGTGACACAGCTTTTAGATAAGGCGGGATACAGTTGTGTCGGTATTGACAATGCGCCGGATATGCTTACGATTGCCGCAGAAAAACTCTATGAGAGCGGACAGGAAATCGTCTATAGTTTACAGGATATGCGCGATTTTGAACTGCCGTATGAAGTTGATGCCATGGTGAGCATTGCGGATTCCATGAATTATATTACCAGCAAAGAGGATATTACATCGGTTTTTGAGTGCGTAAAAAAAGGCTTAAAGCCGGGTGGTGTATTTATCTTTGATTTAAAGACGATTCATTTTTTCAGGGATGTCCTTGCGGAAAATACGTATGCGGAAAACCGTGACGATTCTGCCTTTATCTGGGATAACTACTATGATGAGGAAACACGCAATAACGAATATGACCTTGCGGTGTTTATCAAAAATGAAGATGAAAGCTTTATCCGTTACGAGGAAAATCATTTCCAGCATGGATTTTATATGGAAGAAGTACTGGAAGCGGCAGAAACGGCAGGCTTGGAAGTTGAAGCCGTCTATGATGCATTTACAACCGATGCACCGAAGGAAGACAGTGAGAGGTTATACTACATATTAAGACGCCGGTGCGCAGCACGGAGCAATCCGTAGGCGGCTTAGTTGGGGCTTTTGCCTCAACATCAAAAAGTTAATAATAAGAGGAGAATAGTGTGAAAAATAACGCTGATGCGCTTATTTTTCACACGGCTATTTGTTTCTGAGCGAAAACAAATAGCCATGATTGCAGATGAGAAATCGCCTGCGCGAATTTCTCATCGCAACTTCGCGACAAAGTCGCTCAGAAATGAGGATTATAATGAAAGATTATATTGTAAGAGCGATTGCGGCAGACGGACAGATTCGTGCTTTTGCTGCAACGACAAAAAATATGGTAGAAGAAGCGCGTACCCGTCACAATATGAGTCCGATTGCGACAACGGCACTGGGCAGACTGATGACAGGCGGTGCAATGATGGGAACAATGATGAAAAGTGATGCGGACGTGCTTACCATTCAGATTAAGGGTAACGGTCCTATCGGACAGATGACCGTGACTGCCGATGCAAAGGGAAGAGTGAAAGGATTTGTGGCAAATCCTGAGGTCATGCTTCCGTTAAAGGACGGTAAGTTAGATGTAGCAGGAGCAGTTGGAATCGGTGTGTTAAGTGTTATTAAAGACATCGGTTTAAAAGAACCGTATGTCGGTGATACAATTTTAATTACCAGTGAAATTGCAGATGATTTAACATACTATTTTGCAACGAGTGAACAGGTGCCATCTTCTGTCGGACTGGGTGTGCTGATGAATAAGGACAACACTGTGCATGAAGCGGGCGGATTTATTATCCAGCTGATGCCGGATGCAACCGAAGAACTCATTGACAAGCTCGAACAGCGTATTAAGGAAATTACTTCCGTTACGGAAATGTTAGAGCAGGGCATGACACCGGAAGAAATTTTAAATCACATTTTAGGGGATATGAACCTTGAAATTTTAGATACTGTACCGACGGAATTTTACTGTAACTGTTCAAAAGACAGAGTCAGTAAAGCAGTTATGAGTATCGGTGCAGAAGAATTACAGAAAATGATTGATGATGACAAGCCGATTGAAGTTAACTGTCATTTCTGCAACAGCCACTATACCTTTACAGTGGAAGAATTAAAGCAGATGTTAGAAGCGGTGCGCAGATAAAAAGTAATAGAAATGAGGAGAAACTTGAAGAATATTATTTTGATAGGAATGCCCGGAAGCGGTAAAAGTACCATTGGGGTTGTGCTGGCAAAAAAGATGGGATACCAATTTATTGATTCAGATATTGTAATTCAGCAAAAGTACGAAAAGACCTTGGAACAGTTGATTGATGAACACTCAGATGCAGGATTTATTCAGATTGAAAATGATGTGAATAAAGAAATTAAAGCGGAACGTACAGTCATTGCTACCGGCGGCAGCGTGGTGTACGGCAGGGAAGCCATGGAACATTTTAAAAAGACCGGTGTAGTTGTATACTTAAAAGTGCCGGAAGAAGAATTAAAAAAACGTCTTGGCAGCTTAAAAGAACGCGGTGTGGTTTCAAACGGCAAGGCAACGATTGCAGAGATTTTTGAAGATAGAAAGGCATTGTATGAGCAGTATGCGGACATTACCGTGACCTGTGCAAATGAAATGCTTCGTTATTCTGTAGAAGATGTTTATGCAAAAATCAACGCGTATTTTGCTGAAAACTACGTTACAAAAGAATAAAAATATGGTATCATAGTCAGAGACATACGTGAGTAGTGTGAAAAAGCCTTAAATCAAAGCTTTTTCACACAGCATTTGTGCCGCAGGCGTCACAAAGTCGCTTTTTATC
>ULPN01001796.1_pt1 | contig 16467 bp, 19 predicted proteins | sample 1953641 | NCBI WGS metagenome assembly ULPN01 (sample SAMEA4835633, study PRJEB28245) | human gut metagenome | biome: gut microbiome; material: fecal sample | place: Denmark | collected 2008
TATTGGCAATCTGCACATTCCATTTACTTGGTGTGCTACTCCTACTATATACTTTAGCAATCATACCTTTTGGTAACTCCATTGCTACACCTAGTTTAGCCACATAAAGTTCACCTTTCTTCAAAGTTACCTCTTCCGCTAATACTAAGTCAAAGCAATCAGATTTATCTCCTTCTACTCGTATGGGCATACAGCCCAATGTTATCTCTTTAACTTTTACTTTCATTCCAAAACTTATTTGTTATATCAACTAATACAGGGTTCACAAAGAATCTACTTACTTTATACATTCTCTGGTTAGTATTAGGGCTATTAAGTGGTCCACATTCTTCATCATAATGACCCAACTTAATGTAATCAAAATGACTGATGTCAATATGTTCACTCAATTCATCTCTTCCACTATACCATGCAACCTTAAGGTCAAGCTCATCTTGTACCCATTTAGCCAATCTGTTCAACCTCTTTGTGTTAGAATCTCCACCCATGAAACAAACACAAGTTATACCTTCAGCTTCTGTTGCTAATTGTGTTAACCTTTCTATAGTTAAATCTTCACCTATGTCCTCTGCCAAGTAAGGACTATGACAGCCCTTACAATGACATGGACAATTAGATAAATTGATAGCAAGAGAAACTTCATCAGGAACTTCCTGAAAGACTATCTTTGTATCAACAAATTTAATCATAGTTTATCTCCTTTACTGTACACTCTCTGTGTTGCATCCCAATGTCTGCCTTTATCATAACCATCAATAGGTCTTAAGAATCCTACCACTCTAGTCCAAACTCTCATAGGATGTCCACACTTAGGACAATGACTCATAGGATATTTGGCTATAAAGTGACATTCCTCATTAGTACACTCACTGTTTGGTATGTTATAAGTAAAGTATGAAGTACCTTTCTTGGCAGCATAATCCATTAGTGTAAGATATTGAGACTTACTCAAATGTTCCTCAAGATTACAATGTAATCCTACACCACCATCAAGTAATTCAGTGAACTCTTTACCATGTAGTCTGAACCTGTCAAGTACACTTGTACTAGAGTCCCAAGCATTGTAGAAGTAACTGTTATAAATCTTGGTATCTTCTGGTACCCAGTATCCATCTTCTTTATCCCAGTTATAGTTCTTTGAACTTAATCCTTCTGCTGGAACTAATTCAGTGTTGAACTTGAACTTCTTGCTACTGTGTAACTTGTTCTGTTCACTGATAGTACCTGTAATCAACCTACAGAACTCCTTGTATTCCTCATTGTAACTTACTTCAATACCAAAGTACCTTGCTGCCTCATTAATACCATTGATACCAATAGTACAGAACAAGTCTCTCATACCAATATAACCAGCAGTTGAAGCATTGAACATACCTCTTTGTTCCCACTCATAAAGAATGGTCTTATAAGCTGTATGATACTTATATACTCTTTCAAGTATGTCAACCAAGTAAGCCTTGATACCTTCTGCAATTTCCTCTTTATGAGCAAACCACCTAAAGCAATTAGGTGCAATAAAGCCTGCTGCCCTATCTTTAGCATCAATTCCTCTTACCCAGTCTTGTACAATCCTATTCAAGTTGAGTGTAATCACATTACAACTACCTGTCTTAACACCAGTAAGACCATTAGTGAAACTGAATACATTCTCTTCAATCTCATTCCTTAATCTACAACATGATGCAAGACCATTGGGATTATCACTAATATAGACAAAGAATGAGTGCCCTTCACTGTGCATTTCTGCTGTAAAGTCCTTATATTCTTCATCAAGATAATTACCTTCCTTATCAGTAAGAAGAGCCATAGTTTCAACAGGGAAAGTAAGCATAGCTTTAGTTCTTTCTCTATTAAACCACTTCATGAACTTCTTCTGTAGATAAGATACTCTTTCCCATGAAGGCTGTGTGCCATCAGGGAAATAGAAGTCCTTGAACAGTGCTTCCCAGTACTTACTGTCATAATAGGAAATATTGGTAAATGGTGATTGCCAACCCCTATTCTGTGCAGGTTGATTGATATAATATACAATTGTCTGAAAGGCAGCTTCAATCTTCTGACCTATTGTCTTTCTATCTCTTACATGCTCTGAATCTGCATATACTTGCTCCTTCAAATGATAGTCTTCACCATAGTCCTTGACACAATAATAGTCAAAGTAATTGAAGAACTCACCAAAGGCTACTGCACCTTTACATTGTGCTGAAAGAAGGAACACCAGATTGTTAAATTGACCACAGAAGCTAGACAGATGATTGGCTATCTTAGGAGTCACACCATCCATATCCTTGATGCCGTTACTTATCAATGGATATAATGAAACAGCTTCACAATAGTTCTTAGGTACTGCTGAACTGGCTTCATCATGAATATAAATGATGTGGTGCTCTATATCCTTCTCATACTGTTTTGCTACATCAGGAAACATGACATTGAGTTTCTCCTTCATTCTGGCTCTCTGTATGATTCTATTCTTAACCTTAGGTACTTCAGATTCAAGAGTGACTACATTCTTCATGGATATATTGGCATTGGCATCTGTCTCTGATGATGATGCTGCATTTTCAGTAGACTTGCTGTATTTCTCCATATAATCCAATCTGTCTTTAATCTCTCTTGCTTCCTTATGTCTTTCCCTATAGATGATATAAGATTTAGCTGCCTCAAAATGATTGTCATTCATAAGAATCTGCTCAATCTTATCCTGTATCTCTTCAACATTGATATTATCTTTGTCTGTAAGACCCAAGATGTTAGGTATCATCAGGTTAAGATATTCAGGCATTAATTGCCCAACAGAGTTGAATGCCTTAGTTACTGCAATGAGTATCTTGTCAAGGTTAAACTCTTCAATTGTTCCATCTCTTTTTGTTACTAACATGTCTCTAGTTTAATTTTCATTATACAACCATTTGCAAGTGCTTCCTTACTGTACCTAGTGGAATTGTTCTGATAATATACCAAGTCTGTGAGTATCTTTCTCCAATCCCTTAGAACATTACCATTTTCATCCTTGAGGTCAACTTCACCAAAGTTTCCATCAAATTCCCATATCAATGGAGCCACAGTCCTTCTATTGATGACTATGAATTGATAGTAGGTTATCTTGAAGTCCTTGAAGTATTCATCCTGTGCTATACACTGTGCTAATATATAACTATATAACTTAGCCTGTATGTCATATCTCCATTGACTGAATGAACCATTAAACTCCTCTTCAGGATGTCCTGTAGTCTTTAGGTCTATAGGGTATATAACCTTATTCCTATGGTCTACAATGAGTTCATCAAACATACATCTTACAGGTATACCATTATAAGTAGCCTTAAACTTCAACTGAAAGACTTTCTCAATATCTTTTACAAAGGGATTCATGGTAAAGAATGAACTTGTGGCAACATTGTTCCTTAGTTCTTCAACACATCTGATAACATCTTGATAGTCATCAGTTGAGAGTACAGTCTTACCTTCTGCAAGTGTAAGTAAGTTGTAATACTCATTACAGCTTTCCTTGACATTCTTGACCCTATATGCTGCATACTTTGGATTAGCATAGTAATTATTAGCCAGAGCCACCATGTCTATATCTGAATCAGGTATTGTATCTACCTTCCTATGTGTCTCTTTAAACTTCCTATGCAGTTCCTTTGTAATAGCAATAAGGCTATCAGACAAGCTGGGAAACTCACATACTACATAATTCTCATTGAAGGCATCTTCACCATCAGTTAGCATGGTATCAACTGCTGACCCAAATTGTAATGATGGAGTATCTATCTTATCATAAAGACTTGATAACTTCCTGAAACCTTCTCTTTCAAATCTGCTCAATGTAGAGTAACTTATTGCAGGGTCAGCCCTGTAAGTTGGTTCATCTACATTCCATGCTATTTCTTTAATACTCTTCATATTCTTCCTCACTTGGCAGTTGTAGTTGCTCAGCATAAACATCAACTTCTGCCTTTAATTTCTTCAACTCCCACAGGTCAACCTTAAGGTATTCTTCCTTTGGATTATCACCTCTGACATTCTTATTTACTCTAAAGATTGCAGAGTCCACTAGTTCTTGTAAAGACTCAAATTGTCTTTCACTGATAAACCTTTCTCCCAGAGGTATATCACTCTCTGGTAGATTGTTTATCAACTTCCTCATTCTGTCTACTGCCGTCATAACTTTTAATTACTTTAATTGCTTCCAACAACTGTCTTTTACCAAATATCTCAAATATAAGGTACTTATCATGGTCAGGATAACTCTCTATGAGCTGTCTGAACATCTTGAATTTAACAGGAAAGACATCATTAGTCTGCCCCTTGACTTCAATAATTACCTTCATACCTTCATATTCAAGGTAAAAGTCTGGAGTGTAAGTAATATCACGTAACTTGGTCAGGTCTAGCTTAAGTAGTTCTTTCTTAGACTTTGTGTAAAAAGGTACAGTAGGTTTACCTCCACTCCACAACACATACTTGTGTGGTTCATATTGGGGTTCAAGTCCATTATCAACTAAGGTTCTGTAAACCATAGACTCAATCTTGGACTTGAACTCAATATTAGCATACTGTGTTGGAGTAGCATTTTTAACCTTCTTGTTTTCCACCTTTCTTTACAGGTCTTGCAAATAGTTCTTTCATTGGAACCTTCAAGATATGCTTAGCTGCCATAGCATCATCCAATGTTCTGAATGCAGCAAAGTTTCTGAAGTTCCTGATAAGATGTCTCTTGTTTTCAGGTACTTTACCGATTTCACCTGTTGCTAGACTGATAATCCAGATTTCCTTACTTCTTTCAATATGGTCAGGATACTTCTGGTCAAGTACAATTGCAACCTCTCTCAACAGAATTTGGAATACTGCTGTAGGATAAATCTTATACAGGTTATCCAGATACTTCAACAGATTTTCATATTTCCAGCCAATTCTGTCAGCAAGATGCTTAACATAGAAGTCAATATCAAGATGAGTACCACCTTCTTCAACTACTTTGAGTGCACCATCTTTGACTGTTTTCTCTAAGACTTCTTCTGTAGCAATCATAATTTCATGACTTCTTTCTCCTGTTTCAGAATTAAGCATTGTACATACAAGAACTGCACCTACCTTAATCTCATTGCCACGTTTGTCTAAATACTTTTTCATGTTACTTTTATTTATAAATTAATACTCTTGATACCACTTGATAGTAATACCATACTTACTTTTCAATTCCCTGTTAATACTAGTGAACAGTTCAGGGTTCATCTTAGTTTCTGTCCTTGCATTATATGCAGGATGAGGCACTTTAATTACTGTTCCTGTTTGAATATAAGGCTGAAATGTACCAGCCTGACTTCCAAATAATACATATATCAGACCGGGATTAGTTTCTGATATGTTCTTCAACAAACTGCTGATAAATGGTCTCCATAACATAGTATGACTACCTACCTTATTCATCTCTACAGTTAATGCTGAATTAATCATCAATATCCCTTGTCTTGCCCAACTTTCTAAGGTCTGGTCAAAGATAATGCTATTATGTGGAACCTCAAAGTTAATTGCTGCTTCTTTAACAACTTTTAAAGAAGGAGACAACTCATCCTCTGGTACATCAGCTTTGTTACCAAATAGTATTCCTGTAGCCACATCCCTTTGTGGATATGGGTCTTGTCCTATAAATACTACTTTCAACTCATTATAAGGACATAAATCAAAGGCTCTGAATACATTTTCAGCTGCTGGACAGACTTTCTTTGAGCCATAAAGCCTGTTCATTGCATCAATAACTATATTCAGTTCCTTTTGATTTATGACTCTTATCCAATCACCAAAGTATTCCTCTAGGCTCATATCTTCATGTATTCTCTCATAAGTCCAATGTTATCCTTTAGGAAACTATTGACTTCTTCATCATTGAAGTGAGATAAATCAGGCATATCAGGTTTATGAATGAACCTATCACTTACATCAGCTATGATGATTTCAGGCATCTTCTTTGTATATACTCTATTTCTATTTTCATCAGAAAAATTGAACTTATTATGTACCATAGAAGTAGAAGTATTAAGAGATGCTCCTTCTGCCATCACAGTAGGAATAAGCTTCTTAAGGATATTCTTCTCAACTGGTCCATCACCTGTAAACACCTTAGGACTGATATACATTATTGGCTTTAGAAGTTCAATGAATGGATTAGTCAAGTTGTACTTGACTACATTCAACATCAATAACTCCATTCTGCTGTTAAATATGACACCAGCACTACCATAATACACAAGACCTGTATTAGTTGTTACCTTACTCAACTTGTAATGAGTAGAAGTTCCAAGCATGGTTCTTATCATAGAATCTGATGTTCCCTTGGTCTCCTCTTTGCCTACAAAGAGAGAAGTAATATAACATTCAATTATGTTATCCTTATACTCCTCAATGTTTGCAAAGTTCTTGTTGTCAACAAGGATTGGTTGAACCTCTCTCCTACAGAATATAGGAACCTCAACTTCAGGACCCCTTAGGTCTACCTCAAAGAACCTTTGAAACATACTGTTACTGTTGAAGTTAACCAGATTAGTATCAATGTTCCTTGTGAATGAGTTATTTCTGGGAAAGTCAAGACTTCCTAATACTGTTCTTTCATATATTCCTGCCATTACATTTCAACTTTAAAATACATTGTATCAGCTGCAAAGGAAGTATAGAATGGTACATCTCTTGGCATAATAGGATTACACTCATTTGCAACAAAGTTTACAAAGATGTTGACCATAAGTGATGCAATCATGTTAGCCATGAATGTAGTCTGTTTATAACTACATACAGTAGCATCAGCAATTTCATCACTAAATAACCAGTCTCTTTGATATTGTTCTATTGCCCTTGTGTCATTACCTTGAATAGCCAGAACTTGTAGCTCTTCTGCTGCAAGTCTGCCATCAATAAGCAAGCATTTACCTCTCTCTTCTTCTGGTTTAGACATTACATGAGCATACCATTTTTTGAATACAAGCTTCCTTGCAGCCATGTTATCAAATCCACAAATCATGATGTCCTCAACAGCACTGTTCTCATTATACAGTCCATTCATAGCAACAGTACTATGATAGTCAGCATAATTAGCTACCATATCTGCAAGAGCATCAACTTTTGGATGACCAATATCACTTCTGCCATACAACTGACCTGACATATTGACAGCTTCAACAATATCATTGTCAAATATGACAAGTCTTGCTGGTTTCATCCTTGCAAGAAGGAATCCAATATAACTACCAATACCTCCAACACCAGCTAAGATAATGTTCTTAGTCTGTAGTTGTTCATACCATATTGCACCACTGAACCTTGTAGTGGTTTCATCAACTGCCAAAGACCCTGAGTTAAGAGGAATCTCAATATGATTAGCTAATGCAAAGGCTCTACCTTTAGCATCTGCTTCATCAAATCTTGTACTCCAATAGTTATTAACCCAAAACTCTTTCATGTTGTTACCTGCACCAGCGTTGTTCTTTTTAAGAACAATTCTCCATACACCATTATTAGGTGCACTTGCATCACTTCTTTCACGACGATGGAGTGCTCTGTTTGCTTTTTGGATTATGTACCAAGTACCTGCTTCAATTCTCTTGATATATGTTTCAAGTTCTGTAGGTCTACCTTGTGGACTATAGCCACAACATACATAATCATTCTCATAACCTACAGGTGGTTCTGGCTCTGGTGGAACTGGCAAAGGTTGTTCAGGCACAGCTACAGGTACAGGCTCAAGTTCAATTTCTCCATTAGCAGTCACTTCTTCCATAGCTGCTTGAAGTTGTTGCATTAACTCTATTGATTCAGGAGTTAATTCCATTTCAATATTAGTAGGAACACTAAGACGCTGTGCTATGGAAGACTCTGTGGATACTACTCCTTCAGTAATTTCACGAGTTATCGTTCTTCTTAGCTGCTCAACAGCAGCATCTCTTACTTCTTCATTCATGTTTAAATCTCCTATAAGATATAATCATCCAAACAACTAATATAAGACTTCATCCATACATTTGATGGAAGTTCTTCAAGTGCAAGTCTTACTTCATAAGCAAGTATTGCAATCATCTCTGTGTCATCAAGTATATCAACCAATGTATCATCAGTTGTATAATTGACTAAGAAATCAATGAAACCAACAGCAAAGTTTTCAAACTCCTTAACAGAATCAAATCTGTCTGAATACACCTTATCCATTGAGTTCATCCACTTGTTGATGTCCACCTTGCTTTCAACTGGAAGAATAATACTACCAGTGATAATTTGTCTTACAAGCCAGTCAACAACCTTAGCATTTGCTCTTACTGTACCATAAGGGATAGCATAATCATCATCAGGTTTTTCAAATGGAAGGTCTTTTTGAGTTGGTGTAGGATATGATGAACCTTGTGCAGGAAAGGAAGACTTATGTTCTTCAAACTCCTTCTTTGGCTGTTCATATTGACCTACTGGTACATAGTTACCACCTGCTGGTTTACCAGTGGCAGCACCTACCTGTAAGCCGGGGTATCTACTTTGATAACCAGTGGTTCCATAGTTATTCCCATAACCATTATAACCACCATAAGTAGCACCGGATTTATATACTTTCTTAGCTTTCTCTGCATCAATTTCTTTCATGCGAGCAAGCATTTCCTTCTCAACTTCATCAACAGGAACAGTCTCTTTCTGAATCTCAAGAGGGAACCATTCAAGATATTCTTCTTCAGCTTCAAATTCATCAGTACCTGTGACTTCTCCTTCCTTCCAAGTAGGATAAGTGAACTCTTCTTTCACCTGTTGTTTGGCTTTATATCTCCTTGTAACTGCTGCACTATAAGTACCAGCATTGTTTACAATCAAAGACACAAAGTGTGCCATATCTTCACCCTCTTGACTTAATGTTCCTGTATCAGTTCCACTAAAGAAAGTAGCCATATTGTTATGACTATGAATAAGACCTTGGAACACATCTTCACTAAGCAATTCAGGATGGTCAATCATATAACTTACTATGTCAGGTGACACATTAAATTCAGTATAACCACCAGTTCCTTTGTCCATCTGAAAGATGTCCACACACTTGATAGTCAAAGGATTGTCTTTATCATTAAAAGCACCTTCAACTTGATAGAACAGTACTCCTGACCATTCTACTTGGCTAATGTGAGTACACAATAACCTGATTTTCTTTTCTACCTCTACAGGTATGATTATTTTATAGGGTAAATCTGGTTTTCTTTTTATCAATTCCAGACTTGGCTTTTTTGCTGTTTCCATATTCACAATTTAATAATTCTAGTATTGCCCAAACATATTCTCTTATTATATCTAAATTTAGTATTGTAGATACATTCCTTGCACCATTTGCCAATCCGTTAATAACAAGATTAACATCATGACCTTTAAAGGTTAATACCTTCCTTCCTACATATTGACTGTAGTCCCTACTTGCATTTGAATTAGGGCCAAATATAGCACCATTAGCTATAATAGCCTGTTTAAGCACACCATCACCTTGAAGGTCATATAAAGCTGGCATATTTGGTGCTTTTCTATACTCATCATTATACCAGTCAATGAAAGCATTACTTATGGTCAACACAGTATCAGTGAATGTATGAGCCAATCCATAGGAACCTTTTCTATAGTTGAACTTGAGTATGTTGTTGGTAAACAGGTAATCAAGGAACTTACTTGATAATTCCTTTGTGAAATATTCATTCGAGATGTAATTATTCTGTTCTATAGGAAAGTTATCCCTCTTATTGCTGCCATTAGCACCAATATTCTCCATTCTTCTATAAGGACCACCACTAAGTGATTCTGTACCCATATACCTTTCAAGTTCAAGACAGAATAACTGCCATATAGGTTCATCAAATCCTACTGTAAGACTACTCATAGTATTATTGATAGGACCACTACCAGTACACACACTTCTGAACTTAAAGTCAAAGTCAATACCACTTACATGACTATGCATATAATCAGACTGCATATGTACAACATCATACTCTGTTCTGTTCATTTTGAACCAGCCTTTGCCTTTACCTTCCCATGTTACAGGAACCTTTGCCCACAGATTATCAACTTCTACAGTTCTATCATATTCATTCCTGATAGTTACATGAGGAAAATGTACTATAATAGGTATGTCTATGAACCATCTATTCCCTATGAACTCTTTTATATAGTTAACATACCTGTCAAATATACTTTCATTAGTAACTAAGGACATACTTCCTGCTGCTACTCTGAAATTATTTAATAGGTTAGAATCAGCATGTCCTCTATAATATTGAGTGTTAGCAAAGTCACTTGTATTACCAACTATCTCATACAAGTTGTTAGTTTCAAGTAAGTTAATAAAGTCTTCCAAGCTAATAGGCTGTAAATCCACTCTTTCCTCACCATAGAAGTCATTGAATATATCTGTGACTGCTCTTGGAAGTTCAAGCAACTCTCGATAAAGAGCTTCTATCTTTTGTTTCAATTCTTCATTCATAACAATTTAGTTACAAGAAAAAAAGAAGGAGAAAGTCATTGGACTCTCCCCTTCATCTCATTCAGCCTTATTTTGCAAAGGCAAACATTTCATCAATATCTCTCTTGGACATCTTTTCAGATGCAGGAGCTTCTGATGCACCACCATTCAGAAGACCCATAACTTTGTCATAAGTATCTTCTTCAATGGTATCATTACAATACAAGTCTTCAACAAGAGCTTTCAAAGCTTGTTCACAGTTGCCTGATGCTGCTGGAGCCACAGGAGCTGCTTCCTCTTTCTTAGCTTCTGCAACAGGTTTCTTTGCAGTTTTCTTTGCAACAGAAGCAGGAGCCGGAGCTTCAACTTTTGCTTCTTTTTTACCCTGTGATTCAATCAAGTCAATCAAGTCTTGAGTTTTACACATGGTGAAGTTCTTACCAAACTTTACCAGACAAGCACCTTGCAAGTTATTAGCCTTGATTGCATCATAGGCTTCACTTCTTGTCATAGCACCTGACTTGATTTTCTTTTCAGGAGCAGTCAACAGGAATGTCAAATCATTGACAATCTGACCTTTGTAAGGGATATTGGTAGGCAGTGGAGCTGCATCATCTTTCAATTCAGCTCTCATGTGACCTTCAAAGAAAGTCATGCCTTCATAGTTGATACCAAGTTCTCTCATTTCAGCCTTTAATTCACCAAGGTTTGTAGCACTGGATGCCTGAATAACTGATTGTTTCTGAGTCTTGTTATTGATAATTGTTACTTTACGAGTTTCCATAATGTTTTCTGTTTTAAAATGTTACTTAAATAGACCTAATATTATTTCTTTGAACAACTCTTTGTTCTGGAGCTGCTTGTAGAGGTCTGCTACATCTTTTGCCCCATTTATATTAGGTAAGATTAAGTTAGTGAATCCAGTAGATTCTGATAGTTTCTCTCCATCTTTGAGACCAGCTTCATCATTATCCAGTAGTATATAGACCTCTCTATATCTCCTTCTTAATTCACTAACTGCTGTATCACTCATACCATAGCCCTCACCTTGTATAGCTATAGCTGGGATGCCTGTATTAGCCCACAGACAAAGGGCATCCTTCATGCTTGCACAGATACAGATTCTTGTACCAAACTCTGGTACTTTAGTCCATAAACTTATAACAGACCTGTCATGTCTATTACTCCATTTATATCCCTTAGTGTTGAATGGTTGGTATATCTTAAGTGTGATATTGCCTTCTTTTCTTTCAACATAGGCATAAGCATATTTGTCTGCTCCAAACACATACTCTTGACCATTCTTTATCACTATCTTATGACTTATAGGATATATATCAGCATAATCTAGCCATTCTAGGCTTATCCCAAAGGATTCCCAGAACTCTATGTCATGCTTAGCCCAAGGTCTGACCTTGCACTTCAAGTCTATTGACTTTGGTTGTTTACGAAGTACCTTATCTGAATGCTCTGTAGTTTTAACATTAAACACTGGATTGGTACTGGAGAAATTAGGTAAGTCCTCCCATACTCTGGTTAATACCTGTATGTAACTCACCCCCCAATATAAGCCAAGTAGGTCCCATAGACCCCCTCTATCTCTTGTTGCATAGTCTACAAAGTGAACTCTTTTTCCATCAGATGAATATAAACCAAAAGAAGGTTTTCTATCTTGCCTTAATGGAGAGTTTATTATCACAGGTAGTTCACTAACACCAAAATAGTGATTGAGTACATCAAATTCACTTACTTTATTGAGCAATTCTTCCAAGGTTACACTTGGCTTACCAGTACCAAAAGCCATAATTCAATTAGTTAAATGTTATTTATTCCAAGCAGCCCAAGGTGCATTGGCAGGAGCTGATTTAGCACCAAGAGGGTCATTTGCAGGATTTGAGAAATCTGTACTTTCTACAGCATATTCCTTAATAGGTTCAGCAAGGAACTCTACAGTAGGATATGCACCGGCATTCTTTCTTGCCTGCAAGTCTTCATCAAGTTTTGAATAATCACTGATGACATTCTTCAAGAACTTCTTCGTGTAAACTGCCTGAAACTGATTGTTATCATCAGTAGTTCTTACACCAAACATAGCTTTTACCCTGTTGTTTGGTTGCAAGCCAATTACACTCTTAAGTTCACTGATATCACCTCTGAAATAAGACTCAATCTTGTCAAGTCTTGCTTCTGCATCAGCCAAGTTCTTGATGAACACTGTTTCATCACCTTTCCTGTATGACTTGTTAGGGATATTCAAGAAAGCCTTGATGAAAGCAGTCAAATCTGATTCACCAATATAGGCAGGTCTCATACCTGATGTGTCATACCACTTCATGTTGTCAGGAATAGCTTCTGAACCATTGAGACAACCAATAGGCAAATAGGTGGATTCACCATACTTGTTGATTACTTCAACCTTACTTCCATCCCTGTTGAAGTTTTGATGTTTGTTCAGGAAGAAAGTGATTTTATCAGTCAATTCAACACCACATTTCTCTACATCAGTCTTAACAATGAAGTCAATCCTTACTTGAGGTACTTTAATCCTGTTACCTTCAGGACCTACTTCACCTTCACCCACATAAACAGGAGCATCTTCAAGGGTTCTGTTGAACAACTTCTCATACTCTGCCTTGTTGGGATTGACACCAATTACAAATACTGGTGCTACACCAATATACAGTTTTCTTACTCTGTCTTTGCTTTCTGAACCAGAAGCAAAAGCCATCATAGCTACACTTTTATTCTTCATTTCTTACTATTGTTTAAATGATTTTACAAATAAGGAATAGGTTCATCACCTACAGGAGCAAGAGGTGATTCAACAGCAGGGTCAATAGCAACTGCTTCTTGAGCAGCTACTTCAACTTCTTCTACTGTAGCACCTTCATCTACTGTACCTTCAGGTGCAGCATCAGTTGCTTCTGCTACTTCCATGACTCCATTCAGGATTTCTTCTGATGTGAAACCACCGGACATCTTGATAATAGGAGCTTCAAAGCTGTCAATCACTGTGTTTACCATGTCAAGTTCTGCTTGTAGGTCAGCTATCTTGCTTTCAAGTTTAGCTTTCTTTCTCCTTTGCATACTGACATTCTGTGCAGTTCTTTTAACTGCTGCAAGCTCAAATTTACTTAATTCTTTCATAATGTTTTTAAAATATTTGCAGCAACCTTCTGTTACCTTGGGGTTCATACATACTCTCTGCTGCGTAAAGTTTTGTTATTGAAAATTCTCTTTCAGCCCAATCAAGTGCCTCATAGAACAAGTCTATAAGGATTCCTTTCTTGGATGCTACTGTTACAAACAACTTTGATTGTTGAGGGTCTTTGCCCTTATGTACACAATATTGCCATACAAATAGTTGGGCACCATAGTTACTTAAGGTGTTAAAGTTCAATTCCCTTGAAGCTCTAACTACATCCTCTCTAGTCATTGTATCTTGTAATACTTCCTAACAGCATCATCTACAAGTTTCAAACTGTTAGGTATTTCAAACTTATCAAACATACCAAGAGGAGTCTTGGCACTTGAGTGATTGGCTTTAGTCTGAAACCAATACTTGTTGTCACCATTATCACCAAATTCAACTCTAGTCATTATGACTATAGGATAGAATCCTTCAGGTGGAGTCTTGGTCAGTTTCTTACCAATTACAGAGAACACAATCTTCTCTGTACCATCAGGTTGAGTCTGCAACATAGTATGACCCATAATATATACTATCTGGTCTTCCCTAAGCAATGTATTACAGAGCATATTCAGCTCAATAACATCATTTGCAGCATCTCTCCATTGGTCAAAGGTCATCTTCTTCCTGTCATTGAACTCCTTCATTGCAAGATAGATATTGATAGTATCAATACTGACAGACTTAATGTGTTGCTGTTCTGCAATCCACTTAAGTATCTCCCTTATCTCTGCAAATGAAGTGGGTTCAGCATAATTTCCCTTCTCCAACTCCCATATACCTGCTGGTATTGGTAAATCTTTCCTGTCAAGATTCATAATGAAATGACTCTTTGGGTTCATACCTTGATAGTCCTCAAGGTTAAAGCTTCCATCAGGATTAATTACAGTTGAAGTGGTCTTACCATCACCACTTTGTCCTAAAATTGCTACTATTTTTGCCATTCTTAAATTATTTACCTGCAAAGGTAAGGAATTTCTTCCACCTGTGCAAACTTACTTTCACTTTTCTAATTCCTCGCTGTCTACCAAAGGCTAACATTGCTACACTTGGCTTTCTCCTGACTACAGTGTCAATATACTCCATCACCTGCCTTAGCTGGTCTTTCTGTTCAGGTAAAGGCAATTCAGCAAATGAACTGACTGCACCATCAAAGAATAATGGACATATTTGACCTGCTGAACCATTATCCCTGTCCTCAATAACATAAAGAAATCTTATATTATTTCTGAACTTGGTAATATCATACTTCTCATGTTCCTGTAATCCATACTTAAAGGGACTATATAGCCCCAATACTAGGTTTGCATCCCTAGTAGTTGTCTTACAGTCAGCTAATCCATCTGATGATGGATACAGCTTGTTCAATTTCTGATTCTCAATACCTTCCTGTGCTTGAGCCTGATGCTGAATAGCAATGAAATTAAGGTCAAATGTATCTCTTAACTCTATTGCATATTTACTCATCTTCTCAATGGTTTGCATCTTATTCATTCCACTCTCTTGCATAAGATTGGAATAATTATCAAGCACACAAAGAATGTATTCATTCTCATCCTTGTACTGAAAGTAATCAATTACTTTTCCTGCTTCCATTTCACCTGTAAACTCATTCCTCTTTAGTCCCATCTTATACTGAAATGCTCCTCTGGTCAACATGTGATTCCTGATATACTTATATATACCAGTAGGATTCCTTTCAGTATCAATATAGGACACCATTTCCTTGAACTTATTGATATACTCCTGATACTTATCAGATGCAATCAAGTCAAGGATTTCTTGAGGTACTGGCTTATCAGCTGAAGTACTCTTGAGGTCAGTAGGAGAGATTCTTATACCATCAAGTCTGAATAACAAGTGACAGAGAAACTCATAGAATTTCTCCTTCTTGCCCATTTCCAGAGTGAAGTAGAGAATCTTTAACCTTAGTTGGTCAGGATGTTCTATGGCATAAAAGAAAGCTTCATACACAAATGTATAATCCACCAATTTAGATTTACCAACCTTCTGATTGGCTGTTACAATAGTGTATCTTCTCTTTTCTATGCCCGGGAGCCAGTTCCTAAGTCTGGGATAACATAATGGGATACAGTTAATTAACCCATGAAGTATCCTGTTCCTTCTAGTCACTAGTTCTTCTAGTGCCCTGTCAAAACTGTCTCCTGTATCAGTTGATGCTACTTGTCCAGTCATAACTATTTGGATTTACTTGGTCAGCATTCTCTATCCATTCAGCTAATTGAGAGACTTGAACTACTTCACCATCTCTATTTTCATCCTTCCAAATGAAGTACTTAAGTAACCTCAAGTACAGGTAACTACCATTGAATGATTCAACATATCTCTTGGTTGCATCCAAGATTTGTTCATCACTATAGTTATCACCATATCTTTTGAAGAATGATACCAGCTTCTTCTTGATGTCAGGGGTATTTCCTCTATAATAATAACTGGTTCCTTGCATCTTTCCTTCAGGATAAATCTCCCTTAGTTTGGCTGCTAAATCAGCTATTCTATCCTGTGCAGACTGTGTAGGTCTGTCACTCTCAAGTACTACATCACTGAATAGACTAATACCTCTATGAGTAATGGTGTATTTCTTGTCAAGTTCAAACATGGAACCATTAGCTCTAGTAATGTATCCCTTGTTGATTAGACCTTGATAAACATCATCATTCCCATATTGTATAGCTCCTAATACTAGAACTTCCTCTTTGGTAACATTGTGCTTAGAACAGATTTCATCATCAATTCTCACAATCATGTATCAAAACCCCCATTTCTTGTGAAATAAAATATGGCT